>UEXM01000862.1_pt1 | contig 29065 bp, 25 predicted proteins | sample 1796661 | NCBI WGS metagenome assembly UEXM01 (sample SAMEA4772469, study PRJEB27181) | metagenome
GCGGGAGGGGGTGGGGAGGGTGATTTGTGCGGGCGGGAGGGGGAGTTGCGGGAGGGGGTACGAGGCGGAGGGAGGGGAGCGTGGGTGGGTCTAAGGGTCGGGATAACTAGGGGTGGGGTATTGTATGTATAAAGCGGTTTTTTTTTGGGCGACGCATTTTATTTTTTTGGGCGATGTATTTTTTTTTATAAAATTGATAAAATTTTTGAGATTGTATATATATTACATTCTGGATAATATGTCGCGATTTAACCGTGTAGAGAAGAAGGCGAAGGGAAGTGTGATTGGCGATAATGGGTTGGTCGCGAGAGCGATTGAGGGGTCATCTGCTTTTAACGACTACTTTACTGGGCGGACTGGGTCTAATATAACGATGAAGATGGTAGGGGATGATGGAGGTTATACTTTCGCTACTAAGAATATTTCGCCCCGTGGTCTGTCTAAGATTATTGGCGTGGTAGAGATGATGTCTATTGCTGAGGACGAGGTCTTGGATGAGGACGATTCTAAGTTGGTGGCGGCACTTCCGTTGCTAAGGGACTTGTCTTCGCTCTTTGATGAGATAACGCAGTCTAAGTTTGCGGGGCAGATGAAGGGGATGGATGAGGTGCTAAAGTCATTCTATCGCGCTTCGTATTCTTCTAAGAAGTTTGGTGAGACGGAGAACTTTACTATCGGGCAGGGGTCGCCAGTTGCTAACTACACTAGGCATATGATTGCTTTGCTAACTGCTATTCTTTGTAAGAAGAAGGACTATGCGGAGAAGAAGATTGCTGAGATTCGCCCGCTATTTGACGAGTTGCTAGCGGAGGGTGAGACTCAGGGCGATGGTCGCATCTGTAAGGATGAGGGGGAGTTTCTAAAGTATGCTGCTTTGGTTAAGGGTATGTATGACGGCAATGCGGAGTTTATGGACGACGCTGATAGTTGTAATTGGTGGGGTAGCGATGTGGATGTGAATTCGGTGAAGGCGACGGAGGAGATTTCTAGGGAGGAAGTCCCTTCGGTTTATACGAATTAAAATCGTATCTAATAGGTAAGAATTATTATGACTGGTTTTGAGACTGTATAATTAACATTTTTTCTTCTTTCTGCTACATAAAAAAGATACGGAGAATACGGACTATTTTTCTGTTTTTGTCTTTCGCATAATTTATTTTTTCTTCTGTGAAAAATTTTTTGCTTTTGCTTTCTGGGTTTTTGCTAAAAAAATCCGTATTTTCCGTATTTTTTTATTTCTGTTTATAATATATACTATGAAGAACTTTAACCTTATTAGTCCTAGTGATAATGGTTTTGAATACACTATTAGATTTCAAGACCCTATAAAGATAATGCCTAATAGCAAAATAGACTTTAAGTTTGCTGAACTAGTTAGAGCAGGAGAGGTTGTCTTTAACGAAGCACAGACTATAACACTTAACGCCGAACCTACAGACTGCTTACCCCAGTATGACCCAGGAGACCCAGTCGCCGCTTCTCCTAACGCAAAACCCTTTTTTACTGCTCCTTTACCTAGTGGTGTTGCTTCTAATACTACTGTGCTATCTATCCCAGCGGGCGTCTATAGTTATGAAGATTTTAGAACTACACTACAGAATACACTAACTAATGGACTTAAACCCAGTGCCTCACGAAACAGGGTAATAAACTTTAAGGGATTTGCCGTCCAGAGCGACACTGATACAGGTAATACTACAGATATAGCATTTGGGTTAGAATATGATTTTAGCAGTAAAAACGCTGATGTCCCACCAGACGAAATAGAACTAGACCAAGATGGCGAATACCAAATGAACGTCCAAGTTGATGACGGTTCCCATTACGCAGGTGATTCTATTAGCAAAACTTCTGGCGGAACTAACGACAGACTAGACGCAGGTGCTATCATTAACATTGAATACTGTTATAATCACCGCTACTTTAAGAATTCTAATTCACCACCAACTTCTCACTTTGAGAACTCTATATACTTAGAAGGTTTAGATACAACACAAGACCAAATTGGGGACATTCACTTTGGATTTTATCACACAGCGACATCTAAAGTGTTAGGAGAAGGAACTAATAGATTGTTTGCTAACGGCACTGCTGGAACTAATGCTATACAAGTAGATGGAAGTGCTGGAACAACAGCGGAAAATTCTTTCTTACCAGTGCCTTTAGGTATAAAAGTAAGTCCTTATGGAGACACAATAGAAATTTATTCTGGTTTTAGCAGTGGAGGAGTAGGCATACAAGACGCCGACAATGCGTTTTATAATATAGATAGAATAACACTCCTAGAAAGTGTCCCAGTCCACAATTACTTTGATGAAGGTGAAACACCTAAGTTTCTAGTCCAATTATACCAGACCAGAAAGACAATACCTTATTCTAATAGAACTGAGGGCGTAGATGAAAGGGATACTTACTTTAGAGTTTACGCATTGAATCATAAAGAAAGCACTAGTGTAGAAAGTTTTAATATGACTGAGATTTATGATAGTGCTATCCACGGTGAATTTCTTACACACAAATTTGAAGTAGGAACAGGTGTAGCATATGGAGCAGAACCAAATGCTAGAGAAAAAGCAGAAAGTCAATTACCATATCAAGCAGTTGTAGGTATGACTCAGCAAGGGGAAGGTTGGAAAAAGATAACATATCCAAAAGTAGGCATAACTTTGACTGACGACCAAGGAGAAGAACAGTATTTACTTCTTAACTATAAGATGACTTTTAGTGATGAGTTAGCACGAGCACTGAATATCCCAGTAAAAAATAAAGCAAACCAACTAGAATTCGCACCTAACTTCCTCCTTGATAAAAGCATTTTTAGTAATGCCGCCGCTCTACATAATAACGCTAACCTATTCCACAATTCTAATGTAGCAAATCCTTGGAAGAGAGATAGTTATTCTATCTTCATAGACTTGCCGTGTAATAACTATAAAAATGTAAGTGATAAACTAAACGGTGGTTTTAGAAAGAGTGTTATTGCTAACATCCCATCCCCATTCTCATCTGCCGACATTGTAGCAGCAGGTAATACTAATAACGAGATGGTCGCCACATACGAACCCTACCAGCAGGTAAGCAGTGAGTTAAAGAATAACGAAATCAGTGTTAATTCATTTAAGATTTCTATATTAGATATGAAAACAGAACAACTAGCAAAACAGTTATCAGCATCAGTAGTTAACTTTACAATTCACTGCCCCGAGGGTAGCAGTTGTAGTTAGAGAGAAATAATTTTATTATTTCTTCTTAATAAAAATCTCCTCAATATTCTTCTTCTTTTTTTTATTTTCTCTAGCAATTACTTTATCGCTAAGAGGATTCTTACCTACGATACGACCGAGTGCGACGGCATCTTTTCTAACCATTTTTTTGGTAGCATTGATAATTGGGGTAGTTTTCTTCTGCTTCTTCATCTTAATATTTCTGTAGATTTTTTTTCTATTATCTATTTATACAAAATGGCGTCCCTCCAAGAACTCACTAATTACGAGACAACTGCTCCCGATAATGTTATGGATGTTAGAACTGAATTCTTAGAACCAATCCATTCTACTGGGAATACATACAAACACACTTTTAGAATAGATACTATGGGGTTTCTTGATAAAAACACCCTTCTCTGCTTTAAACCTCTTGCTAAAGACGGCACTGTTTCTGCTGCTGGCGTTCGTGCTAACTGTTTTAACGGCGTTTTGGGCGGGGTAAAGCGTGTCCGTCTACTCTTTGGCGACTTTGAAATCCAAGACCTTGATAGCGTCGGTATGTGGGCGACACTAAACCACTTGATGAAAATGAGACCAGACAGCAGACTTAAGAAGATGGGTCATTACTTAGGAAACCAATTACACACACAAGTCCTCGCCGACACAGATGCTTCTATTTCAGGACAGGGTAGTTTAGGACAGACAGGACAGATTTACCCTAACAATGCTACCTCAGGTATTAACTACGGTCTCTTTGATAACTCCTCTGCTACTGGCGGAACTCCAAGTATCCGCTCATTACAGATAACTAATGATGCCGATAATAATGTTAAGGTTGCTATCCCACTTGGTATGCTTGTCCCCGCATTAGAAGAAAGAAATATCCCCCTATTTTTATTCACGGATTATAAGGTGTTCTTGGAGGTAGAATTTAATTCTAGCACTAGTGAATGGTGTAATAAAATGAGTAATAATGCCTACAACGCCAATGCTACCCTCGCCGCCGCCGATGGCGATGTCGTCTTCAGCGAAGTAGAATTGCTAATTGACTACCTAATCTTCCCCAGTAAAGTCCAAGAAGACTACCGTGCCTCCACACAGCAGGACGGAGGTTTAACACTTGATTTTATGAATGTATCATCAGTAGAAAAGACAATCCCAGTTGCTACCGCCGACAAAAAGCAGTCAATAGAACACCGCATCAACGCCGTAGATAGCGAACTCCACTACTTACAGCAGATAAAGAAACTACCCGCCTCTGCTAATGGTTGGAACAGAGTATTGCTAGACCAGCGTAGTGATGGTATCACTAGACAGACAGTCCAGTATAATATTAACGGTGTAAATGTTTTCCCAGAACCAATTTTCTCACCACTTCAGCACTATAACCAGTTGACCTATAACTTAGGACAAGACCTTCAGTTAGATAAACCATTTTTCTGTAAGGACATTAACACTTGCTCGTGCTTACTCTCACCACCTTCAGGGCAGATTTTGGGTAAGTTTAACATTAACGCTTTAGACTTAGACAAACAGCACGGCAACGGCGAAATTAGGGGCAACGGGACTATGATAGGCAACTATCCTATCCGTGTTATCTACGAAAGAACGCCAGTAGCACAGACCCTTAGTGAAGCACCCGGAACTCCAGTCGCTTGTGAAAGCGAAGTAGGAGTTATGGAGACAACTTACTTTGTAGGACAGACAAGATTAGTTAATGTTATGTCTATGCCTAATGGCGGAATGGCGGTAAATGTTTCTAATTTATGAAGTTAGCAATTAAAGATAACTTAAATCTCTTTTTATATTATAATGAACTCTATATACATAGACGCAAATGCCGCTAACTCTAAAGTTATTGATAGCACAACTAATAATCGCTGGGAATACAAAATCAATGGTGGTCTCTCCTTACCTACTGGAACGAATATATCAGTCGCATCATCCTTTATAAACCAGAAAGGTATTGCTGGCGGGTCTATAGAAATAGATGAAGATATAGAGGAGGAATTAGTTTACGGATACTATGTTAGTGATACTCTTTTTGGTGTGCCGACTCAGGGTGATGAGCGAGATGTAGAACCCGACTATGAAGACCAAGATGACCGTGTTGGTCTTGACTTATACGCCCCCTTTAACTTCGTCCAAAACTATCTAAACCAGTTTTGTGATGAAGGTGCTACTGATTATAATAATGCTAAGTGGGCGCCGCATCCCGCTAGAGGTAGAACAGAGAACCCTATGCCTTTGCTTACGACAGTATCAACAATATCACCCTATAATATTGCTACTAACAACAACAAGTTTATTCAGTTTGCTTCTAACCGAGAAAAGGAGTCTACACAATGGAGTTATGCTATCCCACTTCTCAGTAAGACTACCATAAAAATAAAGAGAGGAGTTTACACACTAAATAAAATAGCGGACATCATTACTAAACAGTTAAATGGTTTAGAATTACCCGATAATGTTGCTAAGACTCAGTTTGAGGAAAATAAAGAAGACGGAAACTTTGACGGGCAACTTACTAACAATGGTTTTGCTAGAAAGGTAAAAGTAGAATATTCACAAGCGGGTTCTAGTTTAACTGTTTCTAACAAATTCTTTGTAGATGGCGAGGAGCAGACAGCAGACGAAACCTTTGACTGGAGGGGCGGTATGTATGTAAGAAACCATTATTTTCCTAAAGGTTCATTGACCCAAGTAAGTGATATTATAAACTACGAAGACAAAGACGAAGATTTAGAATATACATCACCATTTACCTACCAGTTGACTCAGGCGGAATACCAAGATTATGTTAGCGCCACTGGAGGAAGCGCCGCACAAGCATCAGCAAACTTTTATTTTAGAAATTCTGTAGGTGCTCTCACTAGGGAAGATAATGTAATTCCAAGTGTTTTTGCCGTTAGACCAAGTTTCTTCCAAAAAAGTATTGATTATATGAAGGGAGATTATAGTTCTGTAGTATTAGCGCCAGACTTTAATGCTACTGGAGCATTTGCTAATCAAGGATTTCAGCACTTTGATAACGAAGAAGCAATAAAACCAATAGATTTTGCCCCTAGTTTGTTCTGCTGGAGTAGTGATGTAGTAGCAAATAACCTTACAACTAACAAGGGAGCACAAAGTGAATTTTGCTACATCTTTGAGAACAACGCCCTAATTCCTCCAGTAAATTTAGATTTAACAGGTCAGGGGTTATTCCCATCTACTATGTATTCTAATAGTTATGACCGTTCTTTGGATAACGAAGGTTCGGCACTTATGATTGGTAAAGCAATTATGAACCACGTTTTCTTGGAGACAAGAAACTTTTTTCCTAATAACGCGATGACTGTAGGCACAACTGATTTTAAAATATCATTTGATACATCTACCAGTTTGTTTTCCTTAGACCATCTACACGAACCACGACGCCTTCCAACATACGATAAACTAGGAAATAAAGTAGATAGTCCTTCCAGTGAGTGCTACTATATTCAGCGAACCGTAGATGTGAATAAAGACCTAAATAGATTCATAGATAATGAAGGCAATAATTTTACTAATTATCCAGAACTATTCTACTTTGAATCCAACGCACCAGGCGACCAAATAGTAAATAATAACGATACAGTAGTTAACAATCTAAGCACTATAGCACAGCGTCTCACAGGTGTAATGATGAGAAACTGGGCGTTTTCTACCGCCAAAAAACTTAGAACTATCCCAAAACCCGCTGATGGGTCGCCTATGGGAAGTAGCGACCCCGCATATGCTACTAGCAAAATCACTAACTACGATGACTTTTTAACCTTTGACGAATTCTTTAGAACAAAGGCAGAAGCAAAGGAAGCGTGGTCGCAAACAATTTGGGCGAAATTAGGATTTACTTACGAACAGATATGCTCTAGTGATAGTTATGAGAAGGTAAAATATTATAACTTAAACCAAGAGACCTTAGGAGGTTTTACCACTACTGCTGGGTTTTCCTCTACTGTTATACCTCAGGTCTCTACACAGTATGCTAGTAATAAAGCACCACAGGACGTCGCTGAAGGTGTAGAAAAAGCATTCAACGCAGGCGTCCAATATTTTAACAATGCTGATATGAATGTCCCTAGCAAAAGAGCACAGGCGACCTACGACCCCGTCGTAGCAAAAGATTTAGTCCAAGTAAACCGCACCTATCAATACCAAAATTCTTTATACGACTATGCTGTTATGGGGGCAGTAGAAACTGCTGGTAAGGATATACAGGCAAGACAGTTGCCTAACCTTAGTAAGCACGGATACTTTCTTATCACTAGTAATATTGGTGGTAATACTGATGTAGTCCACGATGGTTCACCCGTAGTGCTACTAGATACTGTGCCTAAGAGTAATCTTGCTAACCAAGATTTTATCTTTAACAGAAATGACCTAACACATACACTAAGTAATCCAGTCAATATCAACTCAATACAAATCAATATTGTAAACCCAGACCTAAGTAATCCAATCCTTAACCCAAACAGTAGTGTTCTACTTAGAATAGACTATCCAGTCCAAAAAGAAACTGTCCTTAGACAAGATGTCTTAGACCAAGATGCGATACAAGCATTTGAAAAACAAATACAATTAGAACTAAAAAATCTAAGCAATGTAAAATAATATCTAACTAATTATTATACATAGAAATGGTTTGTCGTCCCCCAAAACCCGTTAGCGTAAAAACTCACACTTCTAGTGGAGCAGCAGTTAAGAAACATTGTCGTGGAAATCGTGGCGGTAGAGCATCCGCCGCATCCGCACCAGCAGCACCAGCGAAAAGAGTAGGACAAACAAAAGGAGCACTCAGTGCCGCAGTCCTAAAAGGTATCGGTAAGAAAGCACCCGCTAAGAGAAAAGCACCCGCTAAAAAGAAAGCACCCGCTAAGAAAGATTTAATTATGTCCTTCGGTCAAGGCGGTAAAATCACAGACGCCCAAGGTAAAACAGTTAAAAGAAAAGACAGAGCAGATAAGGGTAAGAAGAAAGAAGGTAAGAAAGAATTACTTTTATCATTCGGTCAAGGAGGTAAAATTACCGACGCTAAGGGTAAAGTAGTTAAAAGAAAAGACAGAGCAGATAAGGGTAAGAAGAAAGCACCACCCAAAAAGAAAGCACCCCCAGTTCCACCTAGACCCGCTGGAAGACCAGGCGCTAGAAGTTATGCTTCTGTAGCAGGAGCAAAAACCAGAGTCGGGCAAACCAAAGGTAAGTTAAGCGGTGCTGTAGCGGGTTCTCTCGCTGCTGCTAGACGCAGAAAACTAGCACAGTCCAATCCAACAGCAGGATACGCTTAGACTTTATATTTTTCCCATATTGCTTTATCTACTTGGCGCGCTTTTCGCCCGAGCAGAACCGATGCTAGGCGCGCCCGCGCCCACGCTGCGGAACTAGTGTTAGGTCTGCTACCAGCACTGTAGTAAGCACCTCTCCCCTTGGATAGAACTTGTTTTATCCCTTCTCTTTTTAGTAGATTTTTACTGATGAATGAATCATTAGTAATTTTAGTGCCGTATTTTTTCTCAAATGCGACGACGTGTCCGCTACGCTTACTAGGGGGTGCTGACTTTAACTTAGGTCTATCAGTGCCCTTCTTGATAGAAGATACTTGCTTTGCTTTGTCTGCTTTAGACAATCCTTTAGGAACATACTTCTTAGGTAAACCAGATTTTTTGTCTTTAGCAACTTTGGGTAATTTTTTATCCATATAGTATTATAATATAATACTAGAAAATGGTTAAACTCGTAGAACTTAAACAGAGAGCAAAAGATTTAGGAATCAAAGGTGTATCTACTATGAGAAAAGCACAGTTAGAAGAACTCCTTAAGTCCAAGGAGAAAACAATAAAAGTTAAAAAAAAGAAACCCGAGGGGGGTTCTAAGGAAGAAACTGTTAAACCTAAAAGAAAGCGTTGTCCTAAAGGCACTAGAAAAGAAAAGGAAACAGGTAAGTGTCTAAAGAAACCTTCTGCTGATGTTATAGACCTTGCTTACGCAGAACCCGTTAGAAGACGAATTGGTAAAGAGATGGATAACCTTGTCGCGGGGGAAGTTGTTAAGGATATGTTATTAGCAAGTTTAGGAGATAGTCTGTCCGCAGATGACCTTACAGCACCGCAGATACTTGCTATGACTATTCTAAAGTTAAATGTGTTTACTCTAAACCAATGGTTAAAGTTAGAACAAGATGTTGCTTACGTAGAACACGAAAAAAATTCTGCGGATTATGCGAATGATAATGTGGATGGTGATTTATACGCTGACGAAGATGTGCTAGCGCGAGACCCCGAGGATGTCCTAAAGTCTTACCCGCTAACGCTGCCTAACAGTCTAGAGGACATAGATGATTTGGACTTAGAAATGAATATTTATCAAGACAATGACGAAACAGTAGACTATATTTTGGGACGAATCATATATGAAGCGATGGAGAAAGGAGACAAAAATGTATTCTTAGCAGTAGGTAGTGATGACTGGGTAGACCCCGTAGACGGTCAAGATATAGATGATTTTTATGAGAAGTTTATTAGCGACGGACAGAAGAAGTATAGAGAAGCAAAGGACTTTTTAGAAGGCATAATAGAATCCGCTATGGAACAAGCGGAGAAGGAGAAGGATGAAGATGAAGAAAAAGATTATGATGAGATTGATGGAGAATTAGCGGCAGCAGCGGTAGAAGAATCCTACGGAGAAGTAAAAAAAATTCTAGAGAAAGGGGGTCTAGAATTTGTCTATAGAGGATACATCTTAGCACAATTAGACACCGAAGACCAAGAAGAAGTTTATGGAGAAGTATACTCTGTAGAAATAAATGGGGATGATTATGTTAAGGCAACCGAAGATGAAATTGAAATCTCTTTTGTATACCCTATAAAAGAGGCGGCGCGCTGGACGATACCATTTTACCCTATGGGTATATTAGCAGACCTTACCTACGGTTATGTGGATATAGAAGCAGGAACTGACTTTGATGAAGACGAAAGGTTTGTAGACTACTACGGTTTTAGTTATACTAGAAACGAGTTAGTCAACGGGGATGAAATGGTTAAAATCGCATCTACAGACAGACGCGACGATATTACTAATGAAATGCGAATCACGGGTGCGAGCGAAGATAACTACAATAGACTTCTAGCAATCAGCGAGGGTAGAAGAGGTAAAAGTCCATAAAAAATCTACAGTTATATTATAATTAGATGAGTAAACAAATATCAATTGTTTATAAACAACCAGATGAAGAACCCGTGTTTAAGGAGGTCTCAGCAAAAAATCCACTACAAGCATATAAGACCGCTGTAAAATCATTTTGTCCCCCAGAAACAGGAGGTAGTAATATTCTAAAAAAGGAAAAAGACCTAACTAAAGATGTCCTACCTATGTTGTATAAAGCATTCTCATTTAATCCAGACTACCCAGGAAATTTTAGAGGCAATGCTATGGCGCTAATTATGTCGCAAACCCCCGAACTTGCTTTACTACCAACTCCCAAGGATTTAGGATTTGGAGATGAAACCAGTGATATTTTATGGGTTATGTTAGCGACTATAGAAGGTAAACTTGTTGACGGTAAGGAAGACTTAGAACTTTTAAGAAAAGCAGTAGTAAAAGCAGTAGGCAAGAAGAGTATGGAAACTATAACAAAACAAACCCAAAGTCTTATAAAATCTATTGTATTTTACTTTAGATTTATAAACCAACCACAATTGTTAGTGTGTGATGATGATGATTACATTAGTCTTATCTATGATTTTATAGGGGTAGTAGGTCATAATAAACTAGGTGCTGCTGATGGAGGTGCTGTTGTTTTTAGTAGAGACCAATTACCACTAGTAAAAGAATTAGGAATGTTTAGAACATTACAACCGTATGAACTGCTACCAGTGCCCGTATATTCGCGTAGTGTATTTAAGGCGCAACCAATGAAAGAACAAAGATTCTTAGAAGTTTATGGGGTGAGTGCCTTAAAAATGGGATACACAACTGTTAGTGATATGCCTAAACTAGATGCTTTGTTAGAAAAAGTAGAAACAAAATTAGCACCTCAGGCACAAAAAGTAATAGAACAAATAAAGGACGAACAAGCATTTTTGGATGGTAGACTATATGATGAGGAATCTTGGATGCCTTTGTTAGAATTTGACGAGAATGTAGATGCTTTTTACGAAGCATTAGAGGAGGAAGATAGAATAAACGAAGACCTTGAATTAGTAGAGGAGGCGGATGATATACGCGACATTGGACTTACTCCAGAGATACTTAGAAGTTTTGTCCGCCGTGGTTGGAATCCAAAAATACCGTTGAAAGTAGATTTAGATAGATTAGCAGATGGAGATTTTAGACTAGTCCCCACTAGATTTGATTTTTCTAAAGTAGAAAGACAACAAGATATTCTAAAACAACTCGTTGAAGTTAGAACATTACAAACCCAATTTGAGACAAAATTATTGGATGATGAAGAAAGAGCGGACGCTAGAAGGACAGAAGCATATTTACAAGAAAGAATAGACTACCTACAAGAAGGAAAAGATAGAAGATTAGCAACAGAGGGTAGAGAAATAATTGAATTTGAAAGAAAGGCACAAGAAGCACGAGATATAGCACGTGAATTTGGTGGAAATGTAGATGCTAATAAAATAGCATTTAAGGGAAAATTTATTACACCCGCAGAATTACAAAAAAAAATTATGGATTTAGAAGCGGAAAATGCTACACTAAGAGATAAAAAATATCCTAATCTAGAAATCTATTTACCAACCCCAGGTCTTCCCTATCTAACAGATAGTAATGAAGAAGATGCGTTAGCAGATTTTGAATACAAGAAAGAAAATACAAAAATTCTTAGAAAGAAAAAGTCTAAGAAAACTAAAGAAGAACTTGATGAAGAAGTTGCTGACCTAGAGTTAAAACTATCAGGAGCAAAATACGCCGCCATTAAAAATCTGCGATTCGCTAGGGACGCAGAGGGGGCGGAAACATCGCAGAGGAGACAGAATGAGTCAACACAAGCATTTAGTAAACGTGTGCTAGGGGATAGAGAAAGAGACATAAACGAAGTGCGAATAGAAGCACAAGAAGAAGTAAAAGAAATACGCGGAGAGTTAAGGGAAACACAGAAAGAGTTAAAGGAAGCACAAAAAGAAAATCGCGAACTACAGGAAGAAATAGATGAGGCAGGAGACGAAACAAATAAAAAGCAAAATGAGGTTGATTTGTTAGAAGCAATCTTAGATAGATTAGGTGTAAATGTAGAAAAAGTAAAAAGTGAAGGAATGGAATTTGGAGCACAAGATTTTATAACTACACAAGCGTTTGAAGACTTAGTAGTTGAACCCATAGAAAGAAGTTTATTCCGTTAGGTCTTGCCTTCTACGGCACTAGGGTCTATAGCAACACCTTCGCTAGGTGTTGCTGTTTTTGTTAATTCTTCACTAGCGTCATTTGGTTCGCTAGATAATCCGTGGAATAGTGAGTATAACCCTAATCCCGCTCCTACTAACTCGCCTACTACTGGTATGGCGTCTAAAGCAGATAACCCCGCTACCTCTCCACCTTCTTCGGCGCCAGTAGCAGCGGCGGTCTTAGCAACATTTGCCCCTTCTTCTCCCGCGGTCGCCGCTGGTTTAGGAGCGGATGACGCAGTAGATTCGGCATTTCTAGGGGTAAAACTACTACCTAAACTTCTTGGTGCTGACTGCCCGAAATCTTGTGGATTAGTAGATGCGAAGTCGTCTTCTGCTGGTTTGTTTCTAACAGAGAATAATTTACGGTTTTCGGGGTCGCCGTGTAGTGCTGACCCCGCTTCTGGTTCTTCTAAGCGGTCTGCTTCTGTAGTAGGAAATCTGCTAGTAGCACTGTATTGTTTCATTTGTGTATCGGTTAGTGGTGTGTTTCTTGTATCAAAATCATCGCTATCTCCTTGTTGGACGGCGGTTCTGCGCTGGAATGGTGCTTGTCTAGCGCCTCGCTTAACTAGGTTTGTGAAACCTTGCCCCCCTCTCGCGGTTGGGTTTGCCGCTTGGTCTACAGCGGGTGCTTCTGCTAAGGGTTCTCCCGCCGCCGTAGGGTCTGCTAAGTTATTATTACTAGGTGAGGATGTAGGGGTATCTTCGCTCTTAGGTGCTGATGCTGGCGCTTTCGCTGCTTTTTTAGATAATTCAGTCTGTAAACCTTTATAGACTTTACGACCTTTATGGAATGCTCCACTTAGGGTAGATATACCCCCGACTGCGGCGTTATAATGTTCTTGTATCTCATTATATTTTTCTGCTAGACCTTGTGCTTTTTGACTAGCGGCGACTTGCTGTATAGCAGAGGAGGCGTTTATATGATTAGTTAACTGGTCTGCGTGCTGTTGTAGTAAGGACTGGTAAGACATAGTGTATAATATAACCTAATAAAATAATTACGCATAATTTGATTGAACGGGCACGGTAGATTTTCTAAAGGTGGCGTATTTGTTAGGGACAGGAGGACTTTGGTTTATTTCTATTTCTTCCAATAATTCTTCTTTTTCTAACTTTTTTTCCGCCTTTTTTTCTGCTGCTTTCTTTTCTGCTTTTATCTGGCGTGCTTTCGCTAATTGTGCTAATCTTTTTTGCCTCCTCTCTAACAATTCTTCTTCCGTCAGTATCTTCTTTTCTTTGGGTTTCTTCTTCGCTGTCTGTGCTGTCGCTTTCACTTTCGGCATCTGTTGATATATTATCCTTAGATTTTTCTTTCTTAGACCAAACTAGTTCTTCAAAATTTCTATACATTTCCATATTAGGGATATTCATATAAGTAAAATCCCAGTCCTCTTTGCGTGTCTCACCGAATAACCTTATAAACTCTTTCTCATCACCGCCCATAAATGAGTAGTCTTCTGCTATCTTTTTCAGTTCGTTCTGTGGTAAGTCCCCTAACAAAAAGAACCCTTGTATCTGGTTTCTCAGCGTAGAGGAAAGAAACTTATAATACTGGAGGGCAAGACCTACACTGAGGCGTCCTTCTGTTTCTAATACTTTAGACCCAATATGTCTATACCTAGTTATCATTTGTGTAAACCTATCCTTACCAGTTCTACTTTGCTTTATACCTTTCTCACTCATAGCATCATCTATCAATAACAGATATCTTCTATCCTCTTTGTCTTGCTCTATCATAGACAAAATTTCTGCTAATAGTGATTCACTATATTCTTCAAAGAAGAAGTCAAACTCATCTATCATATTTTTTTGTTGGACGTCATTTTTAGCAGATTCACTGATTAGTATTCTAACATCAAAGGCATCGCCATAGAATCGTTTTTTACTAAGATACATATTTTGTAGAAGAACTGACTTACCACTTCTAATTCTACCTAGATACACGTTAAAGTGTGGAGTAGACGGTAAGGGGTAAAATGATTTATCCTCACCTAGTTTGTCTTCTTCTATTCTAACGGGATAGATTTTTAAGTCTGGGTTTTCTTCTCTGTGTGTCTGCTTGTTTTTTTGTATTTCTTTCTCACGTTCTTCGTCGCTAAACTCATAGTCGCTCATATTCTATTAAATATTACTATATAATATTATAATTAATTATGTCTAAATATACAACTCCTAAGTTAGAAGTTGCTATAAAATACAGAGTAGATAGAAACAAGTTTATTAACGAAAATTACTGCCCCCGAATACCTACAGAAGAAAATAGATGGACTCAAGAAGAGTTAGACACTCTCCGCGACAAAGTAAATAAAGATAGACCGCTATGTAAGTTTGGTGCTAGTTGTGATAGACTACAATGTGCTTACTCGCATCCGCTAATACGCACGGGTATATGTAAGGACTTTCGCTGGTGCGAAGACCCTAAGTGTGTCTGTATTCATCCTACCCAAAAATTCTGCGACTACATAGACTACACCGAACCCGTGCTATTATTAGAGCAGGGATTTGTCCTATCGTAGTCCTTTACCGTTTACTCTCTTAAAAAGGTCGTTTATTTTTGTTCTAAGTATCTCATCATCATAGATATCGTCTTCAGTAATTTCCTCCAATAAGTTAGACAGATTATCAAACTCCTTAACAGAAGTCATACTTTCTAAGACTTTATATTTTAGTGCGTCATATCTATCCCGCTTCACCTTGCGTGTTGCCGATTCGCGGTCTTCTAAGCGTTTACGCATAGCGGATATTGTCTTGTCTTTTATAACCTTTCGCTTGACCGATGGTGGTGCTTTTGCTATAACTTCTTCAGTGATTTGCTCCTTCATTTTTGCTAGTCGTCTTGCTTTCATCTTCTCTCTGCCTTTGCGTAGTCCTTCGCGTTGTGCGTCAGTAAGTTCTCGCTTCTTTCGTGCTGGTTTTGCTGGCGCTTCTTTAGGTTCTTTTATAAAAATCTCCTCTACCTCTTCTGCGTCCCGCTCACGCTCGGGTTCGCTATCGGGTTCTTCTTCTACATAGTCTTCTGCTTTAGGTTCTATCTCCATACGCATAATTTGCTCTTTGATATTATAATTATAGAAATTATTTAAGTATAATTCGCTTAGGTTATATAATAACCCGAAAACCCATATGGACGACACCGATTTTAAAGAAGCAATAGCAGATTTCTTACCCGCTCTCGCTAACACTTTCTACCCAGATAAGAATGTAGTTATAGATATAAAAAGAGAATATCCTAATAAAAAAGAAAGCAAATATCTATACATTCCACCAAAAAATACGGATTAGAAAAACGGACAAATAGGTAAGTTTTTTCCCACCATAAATATGGTCTTATATGTGCTATTTTTTTTCATTCTTAATTTTTCCGCTCCATAGGAAAAATACGGAAAATACGGATTTTTTTAGAAAAGTCTGGGATTCCAAATCGTTTTTTTTTTTTGTGAAAAAAATTTTTACTCGTGGACTTTTGGGAAAAAAGTGGAAATAGGTAGGATTTTCCGTATTTTTTAGTATAAGGATTTGTTATAAGAAAGAGAATAAAGTGATAAGGATTTGTTATACCCCAAAAAACTTACCTATTGAATACGATTTTAAATCCGTATTTTTCCGTATTTTTCCTAATGAATTGTAAATCGTTCAGGAGTTAGTTAAAGGTCTAATCCTTCCTCGGTTTCGCTATCGCTGAGAAAGTTAATGGGACTGTGTGATTGTAGTTCGCACTCATCTAGTTCTATGAGATTCTTAGTTAGGAGATACTGCTTCCATCGGTTCATATGAATAAACACAGTCTTCTTTTTAGTCTTGAGATACTGGTTATTGACTTGGTCTTTAGTAAGAATCATTTGGTCGGGTAGTTTAAGTAGGTCATCTACAAAGTCTTTTGCTTGTGTGTAGGTCTCGTTGTGATTGCGGCACCAGTCTTTATAATAACCGAATAGGGTTTGTGCGGTGATATAACTATATCCGTCCTTATACGCCTTGACCTCGCTGTCGTATGAAAAGATAGTCTTTAAGAATTCTAGCGGAGCAGACAGACAGTTTCGCTTAGCACGCATTAGAAAGGGTGTCTCAATAGTCTTAGAGAAGTCAAAGTGGCGGACATCACGCTCCATTAGTTTGCGGTAGAATAGAACCATACCGCCTTCGCAGTCGCGTAGCGCTCTGCGGATAGCACACCAGCGTTCGTCTTCTCTACTACGCTTCTTATGGACGCACTCAAATAACTGAAAGCGTCTGCTCTCTACATCTATATGGACGCCGTCATTGTTAGTAGTAAAGATAAAGTTAACATAGAGTCGCACATTGCTATTGACTGACTTAAACTTCTTACGGATATTGCTTGTATCGTTAGTGATTTTTGCCTTCAGTTCTTCATAGAATTTCTGTGTGGATTTCTTATCGCCCTCGTCTAAGTTAATAAGGATTTTCTTATCAAAGAGGTCATTGAATCCCCCGAATAAGTCTCGCTCTGGATTGTCGCTCTGGTTGTAGTATTCGTTGCCTATCATCCGCCCCAGCATATAAGTAAAGTCGTTCTTACCTACACCCTTCGCTACCGACCGAATAACAATAGCAGTCTGCGGTTTGTTCTCGGGGTCTTGGAAGATTTGTGCTAACCAGTTAAGAAGATAGTTGTAGCACACCTCAGCGGTCGCGTGTCCGTTGTCGGTAAGATAGCGGATGTGTTCTAATATATACTCGCAGTCCCTTATGTCTTCCTCTGTAAAGGATTTCTCCTCCTCATAATAACGACGACTAATCTGCTCTATATCAAAACCCATAAACGAGTTAAACTGATTAGCGGGTAGTGCCTTGTTAGTCGGTCTAAAGACAATCTCATCATAACTACGCATATTAGGGTCAGCGAACCAGTTGCTAAGAAAGTTAGTCTCTTGCTTGCTACCAGTCATACAGTTGCCTCGCCAGTCATTTAGGTTCTCATAAGATACCTTCATCTGCTCTTTGCTAGAAGCGATGAGTTGCTTGTTCTGTGTGATTGTATAATAATTACTCTCATAGATACACTTAAAATGGTTCTCCTCAAATTCATTCTTGATAGTGTTATACTCCTCTACCATCTGTGGGTCGCTACCATAGTTCTTGGCGTCATAAACCTCATCGGGTAGTTGTAGCACATCACTGAATTTCTTATACTTAAAAGACATAGGATACGCTACATCATCGCGTAGCACAGCATACTTCTTGTTAATCTCCGCCACTATCTCTTGGGGTGTTTTTGTTCTGTGTAGTTCTACAAAGACTCCGTCATTCATCGTTGCTCCGTATGAATAACCGAGATTAGAAATAATCTCTAATACCGTTTCTAATTCTCTGCGTTCGTAGTTAGTAGTTAGGTTAGCGAGAAACTTGCCTTGGATGTTTCTGTTCTCGCTTGACTTGATAGAGTTATCCATAATAATACAAGTGTGTAGTTTAGTCATTTCCTTATCTCCGCTAGAAACTAGTTTAGCAAATAGGTCTCTACATTCTTGGGCGACATCAGTTAAGAATGGGTCGTTCCAGTTCTTTACATCTCCGCCGAATGCTGCCTTGATAAACGCCTCCTTAGCGTTTGCTCGCTTAGTCTTCTTGTCCGCCATAAAGCACTGTAGGATATTCTCGCGGTCAGTAGTGTATTCTATGATACTGGGGAAATCATCACTCCACCTCCGCTCTGCGATGATGTTAGCGAGAGCGTTATAACTAGCGTTCTCCATATCACAGTCAAAGTAGTAGGGTTTTGCTAAGACATTGCGAACCTCCTTCTTGAGACCCGCTAGAGAACACTTAGGGAAACGGCGACCCTTATTCATAGCACCCTTCTTGTTAGTCCAAGAAGTAGCAAATACATTATTACCTTTTACTTTCTTATTCATTCTATCCAAGCACGCCATAGTGTTATCATCTAATCCGTAGTTCTTACCTAGACGGGCAAGATGGTTAAGGACAAATCTATTACATTTCTCATATTTGGATTCCATTGTTCGGGGTTTTGTATTAAATATTGTTTTTTATTTTTTAATTCAATTTTATGAAATCCGTATTTTTTACGGAAAATACGGAATTACTTAAAGACGCGAACATTTTATTTCGTTCAGCGAAAAAGTATAAAAAAAGTGCTACAGTTATGGGAAAGCAAGTTAACAAATATGTCTATCATTATAAAGTTAGGTATATCAATGAGAACGGAGAAGAGGTAGAAAAACGATTTCTAACAGCAAAGCAAATCCAACAAACCTTCGGTATAGGCAAAACTACATTATATAACTACAAGAATAATGTATATAATTATCGGCGAAAAAACGATAGCATAAAAAGTATAGTTAAACTAGACCCCCCCGAAAACGTCCATATCACTGTCCTATACTTTGACTAGTGAATAGCGTAAAATGTTTTTTTAAAGCGTGAGAAGTCGCTATAGGGCGACGCCTTCCTAGCAGCATTACACTGATAGCAACGGACAAAGGGATTTGGTTTACCGTCCTTCATTATCTTAGGCATCTTCTTTTTACAAGTTATACAGACTTTAGGATTGCGACAATCATTACAGAGGTTATCTTTACGGTTTCTGTGCGGAGCAGAGCATTCATCACATAGGCGTCCTGCGTTAGGACATTCTCTCTTGATACATTCATTTCCAATCACTAGCAGAACTGGTGCTATGCCTTCTGGATAGTAGAATCCGTCCCGTCCTTCTGCGATATTCTTTTCATAGCGTTTCTTATCATAAACAAATACCTGCTCTTTTATCGGCGTTTCGCAAGAGCATTTGGACTGATACTTACTTCCACCTGGGTTGAAGTCGTTAGGGGGTTCTCTGTTAAACTTTAGCATAAAGTAGTTTCGGCGGTGTCCTGTGTAAGTCCCGCCACAGTAGTAGTAATTCTTACGGAAATATTCCAAGGTGAGTCCATACCTATCCCAGAGGTTATCAAAGAAGGTCTTTTCCTTAGCGTTCCTATAGGTGTATTTAAAAGGAGGCATTTTATAAACATATTGTTTAAATTTTTAAACAAAAAAAAAAATCAATTTTATAAAAATCAAGAACCCTTAAAACTTGATTTTTACTTTCTTAATGTTAGGTCTTATTTTTAGAGCGTGTTTTTTTAGCGGAATATACTTGTGCTTATACATTGATGTCTCAAATTCACTTATATAATGATAGATTTTAATTATTACTAACGGGCACATTCCTATTCATAATCATCTTCTATCATACTTTCAACGGTATTACTGAGGTCTGTTCTCAGTGTTTCTACGAGTTTCTTTATCATAACGACGCTATCTAAGTTGCTTTCCAAATTATCTAGCGTGTTATCTATAATTTTTATCACGCCGTAGGACTCGGCGACTATCTTTCCCAACACTAGCGCCTTAGCACTAGCGGATTTTAACTGTCTATCTTTCTCTCTAATAACGTCCTTAAACTCATCACATAGTTCTAAATATTTTTGTTCTGTTATATTTTCCATAATAATCTACTTTATATATATATAAAGATAATGTCTAACGCTCCCGTCGCTAAAGTAATACCAGCACTTACATTCACTAGCAAAATTAGCGCTAGTGGAAAAATACATACTGCCTTAGAAGAAGTAGGGGCACTAGCACTTTTCACTGTGTCTTTTAAATGTAATAAATCTACTACACTAAAAGTTTATCAACATTACCTAGGTAAGACATCTACTCCAGCAACGCCCACGGGGTCGTTAGTTTATGAGGAGACAGTGCCTGCGAATACTGTATTCTATAAGCGTCTTACCGTAAAGGGCAACTTTACCCAATATGAGTTAATAAACAACGAAGCGACATTAAGCACTATAGCACTGACGACGGTTGGATTGACTATTCCAAACTTTGAAGCACAAACTTTTTTGAATAGCACAATAGGAATAAATGATAATTCTGCTTTAAGTAGAAATGCTAATGACTTTACGCTAGACCTAATTAGAGGAATTCACAGTGATTTTTCTAAGATAAATATTTTAGGTATAACAGACCAACACCAAGATGAAACTATAGGACTGAATGCTATGAGTTATTTTCCAGCGTCCGCTGAGACCCTTTATGTCGCAAGCACATCTGGCGACGACAATATCGGCGGTGTAGGTGCTAGGGATGTTATTATGGAATACGTAGACGGCAATGGGGTAGAACAAACTTACACCATTATCTTACAAGGCAATACTATACTTAACTTAGGAATAACTGGCGTAGCAGTTAACTCTCTAAAGGTTTCTAACGCTGGAGGACAAGCAGCAAACCAAGGCACTATCTCAGTTTATACTAATAATAATATCGCTAACCTTCTTTGCCGAATACTACCACAACAGAATGTCTCTCGGGTAGCAAGATACAGAGTCCCTGCGACGAAGCACTTAGTTATAAACGACATAAACATAAGTGGATACTCCGTAGAAACCAAACTAGAAATTATAGAAAGAGCGGCGGGCATAGACTACATTATTGGGACATTTGGAATAAATACTGCTAACCAACAGTTAGTTTATAGACTAGATACTAAGGTCAATGCTGATAGCACTGTTTATGTTAGACAGACGCCAATTGCTACAACTGGAGCAACTACACTTATAAACATAAATATAAACGGAATGCTTTGTCCTGCGATAAATAATTTCTAACTAATAATTATACAAAAATGTCGGGTCATCTTATTCTTGGAAAAGATACTGCTAACAACAAATACGTCCCTATCTCAGTAGATTCAGCGGGGCACTTAGATATAGACGTCCAAGTAGCGGACTTGGACTCAAAAATGATGGCGAGTGAAACTGGTGCTACGGACGGACAACAGCGTCAAGCGAGATGTGATACAGACGGACACCTCCAAGTAGATGTTATAACTGGCGGTGGCGGAGACGCCACTGCTGCTAACCAGTCTACCCAGATTGCTAATGACGCAACAATCATAGCACGCATAGCAACTACCAACTCTACGCTCGGTGATACTAATAGTAAGATAGACGCTATGAGAGGGACTAGTGATTTAGGAGTAATCAACACAAGTTTAGGCACAGTTAACACTAGCATAGGCACTTCTAATTCTACTCTCACAGACATAGAGGCACACCAAGGTAATATAGAAAATAATTTATCCAGCATTCAAAGCACTGTATCTTCTAACAAACTTCAAGTAGATGTTATTACAACTGCCTTACCTACTGGTGCTGCTACCCAAGCAACTCTAGCAGATGTAGAGGCACACCAAGGGAATATAGAAAATAATTTATCTAGTATCCAAAGCACAGTATCTTCTAACAAACTCCAAGTAGATGTTATTACATCTGCCTTACCTAGTGGTGCTGCTACCGAAGCAACACTCGCTGCTGCCGAAGTTCACCTAGGTGCTATAGACACCGCTACTAGTTCAATCCAGTCTAACGTCTCAACTAGTTCTAACCAAGGAACTATGATAACTTCACTAGCATCTCTCGCTGGATGTGTAAGTGGAACTGAACTCCAAGTAGATATTGTTAGTGGCGGCGGTGGCGGTGGCGGTGGCGATGCCTCCGCTGCTAACCAAACTACTATGATAACTCACCTTAGTGAAATAGAAGGTGCTGTAGAAACTATAGAAACTTGTGTCTCTGGAACAGAACTCCAAGTAGACGTTATTACTTCAGCATTACCTAGTGGTGCTGCTACCGAAGCAACGCTCGCTGCTGCCGAAGCACATTTAGGAACAATAGATACTTCTACCGCATCCGTTGCTGGTTGTGTCTCAGGAACAGAAGTCCAAGTAGATGTTATTACATCTGCCTTACCTAGTGGTGCTGCTACCGAAGCAACACTCGCTGCTGCCGAAGCACATTTAGGAACAATAGATACTTCTACCGCATCCGTTGCTGGTTGTGTCTCAGGAACAGAAGTCCAAGTAGACGTTAGAAATAGAACTGATAGTGCCCCAACTGCCTTGACTTTTGCTGTTGGTAATACAATAATCGGTGCTAGTGGAATAACTAGAACTGGAACTATTGATGTAGGTGGTTGCTCTAACTATACTATTATGCTAAATATGCTTACTGCTACTGCTAATGCTGCTGACCTATTGAATTGTAAAGTAATTATAGAATATTCACCAGACGACGGGACTACCTTTATGGGGACGGTTTCTGCTAGTGGGGGTGGTGCTCCAGAAAGTATTATCCCCGCTGCTTTATTTGAACCTACTGGTGGTTCTGCTTCTACTATAATAGGTTATGGTGCCTATGTTGCCCCTACTGTTAATATGACCGCCCCAACGATGGGAACTGCTAGAACAAATAAAATTAGATTAGCAGTCCAAAATAATAGTTCTAATGCTTTAACTTTAGACAAATTCTCCATTTACAAATTTAACTGAGACCCGAAAGGATAGAACCGCCAAAAAAATTTAACCCAAAAAGTTAGTATTATTTCACATATATTTTTAGTAAAATCCATTTATAATTATTTTCTCCATAATAATTATTAACAATGAACTCTAAAATCTTTTCCCTCGTCCCAACTAACGGAACTGAATTCGTAGGCAAACTCGGGCAAAAAATTATCTTTGAAGTAGAACCATCCATAGGTCTTTTAAAGGCAAGAGAAAGTTATTTAGTCCTAAATGTGCTAAACACTAGTAGTGATTTCTCTAGAACTACACTTAACAATATGGCGGGTGTATCATCACTCATCTCACGTGTAGATATCTATTCACTCAAGTCGGGTCAGCACTTAGAAACTATGGAAAACTATGACTTATGGTCTGCTGTAGAACATCAGTATCTCTATCAAGACAAGACTAACCTTCGTGCTATGGAGGGTGTCGGTGCTGACTGCTACGCTAACAACGCTAACGCTGGAAACACTACACAAGTCGCCCCCGTCGCCGCTGACCCATCTGCCTTAGAAAGCAACCTTCTCTCACCTTGCTTAAAGAACGGTGATGCTAAGTATAACTTCCGCCAGTTTATTACTCCCCTTAAATGTGGTATTATGAGATATTGGGATGACGAAAAACTAGTCCCCCTCCTTAACCTTTTAGGTCTTAGAATAGAAATCACCCTCCAAGACCCAAAGATTTGCTTACAGACACTTAACGCTAGAACTACTCCCGCTGGCGTCCCTACACTTGTCTCTATTGCCTCTTCAGTAGCATACGCCGATTCTACATTCGCCTTTAACAACAACGACGGAACAGACCAGTTTGTAGTTTCAACACAGAATTGCTCCGTTAACGATTGCGGTTTCGCAGTAGGAAACAGCATAAACATTATGTCTAACGAAAATAACGCTGGAGAAACTAAGACTATTACTGCTATAGAATTAGACGGTAGTGCTTGTAAGATTTCATTTGGCGGAGCACAAGGTGCTTTAGGCGGTGCTAGAACTGGAGTTAAGGTCAAGCACGCCGCTGATACTAGAGCATACAAGGTCAAACCAGAATTTAGAGTAGTTAGCGTCCAACCCCCCGCTGGCGAAGTAGGTTCATTAGTTAGAGGCATTAACTATCAGTTTACCACCTATGACCTCTTCTTTAACACTATCCCATCTAGCGTCCGTAAGCACCAGATAGAAATACCTAGTGTCGCTACTAAGGCACAGTGTCTAATGACTTTTATTCATACCACTAGCAACGAACAAGATGAGGATAGTAGTTCATACTATACTAACTCTATCCCAGATAACGCTAACCTAAACCTTAACAGCATCCAGTATCACATAGACGGAAGACTTATCCCCGTCCGTGCCTATAATCCAAAACATAAAGCAGAAAAGATTATCGCACAGCACGAGGTCGCTAAAGCATTATCCACCATTAACCGTGAACCACAAGACTTAGGAAACGCTGACGCTCAAAACTTAGAACAATACACTAACACATTTATGTTAGCGAGAGAGTTAGCAAGACCTCCCTATGTTTACCCATTAGCAGAAGCAGAACCACAAATCCGCCTTGGTTTCTCCGCTAATACTGGTAGTTCTTTTACCTCAAGAACCCTTGTTTGGTCTAAGAAGGTAGTAGTCGCCGACCCAACCTCGGGAATCAAGGTTTTACATTAGCAAATCCTGATTTGCTGTATTTTTTTTCTAATTACTATTTATAACAAAAATGGTCGTAGGTTTAACTCATTTCTCATTACCCCCAATCAACGAAAATCAAACTTCTATCTCTGGAACTAAGTTAGTAGGCGGTGCTTCATTTAACAAAGGACATCCACACGTAAAATTCTCCGTGCCCGCTCAAGATAGATTGCTACAGACTAGCGAGATGTATTTAACGGGACAGATTGTAGTTATGAATAGCGACGGAACTACTTTACAACTCCCCGCTGCTAATCTTGAAAATAACAACGGTGTTAACCTTACTAAACAAGCAAACCTTAACTGGTCTAACTGGGGTGGTATTTCTAATGTTATTGAGCGTGTATTCGTCCAGTCCAAGAAGTCCAGTGTAGAACTAATGACCCACAATAACTATTCTATGTATCAAAATCTTAGAGCGGGTTATGCTAACAACGAGCGTGATTTCTTAGTATCACCACTAACTAGAATGGCGGCAAGTGGCGTCAACGGCGGAAACACTAACCGCAGACAAGTCTGTATGCCTAATGCTACCAACACTGCTGGCGGTGCTTTCGGCAATCTTGATAACTTTAACTCCCCAGATTTCGGGCAGTTTTTCTCATTCAAGTTAGATACATCACTTCTTAACAATAGCGACCCACTCCACTTAGGGGAAAGTCATTTAGGGGGTCTTTTAATTACCATTGAACTTAAGAACGATAACGGTTTCTACTTCCAGCGTTTTGCTAACTTAGGTGATAACCAAGCGGCAGCGTCAATTGACGGACAATACTACATCCTCAAGAACCTTAGATTAGAAGGTCGCTATATCATTCCCGACGCTGGCGACCAGCACAGCGGCACAGTCCCATTAGCAGAAAGAATTAACCTTATTAACGATGTTAACTCATCACACTCCGCTAACACTTACACCCCACAGTTGAACCAAGTTAAGGCATTCGTCAATGAATACTTAGACGACGACCAGCAGAATAACATAGCACAGAACCAAGACTCATACCGCCTTCCACTAGGTCTCAAATCCTATACACAACAGAAGAACAGTGTTCGCCAACCTGAAGACTTTGTAGTAAACTTAGAACCAAATGCCCTAACTAACAGCACCCCAGAAAATCAGTCTGCTAGCAACACAGATACCTTAGGAGTCTCACAGATAGACTTAGAACACAAGGTCGCTTACCAAGGGGACGCCGAACTTCGCTCCCGTTTCCAGCGTGCTCTATTAGACGGCAGACAAGCGGCACACTCATCTGCTACTCTCCAGTTAACAGAAGCATCATTAGAAAGTGATTTCTCAGTATTCGGTGATGCTAACAACGGTTTCTACAACCAGACTACACCAGACTTACTAGGTGTCGGTCTTGACTACACTATGGGTCTCGGTATGACTAGCAACTTTATGAACCAAGATTACACTATTGTATTAGACTCTGGTGTTAACTCTGGTGCTAGTGGTATCGGTGCTAAACTCCCTGCTAATAGACGTGAGAAGGCAGAATTACAGCAGACCTTTGTTAGAAACGCCGCATCATTAGACTGCGTCAACCTAGTTAAGTCTCAGTAAAACTTACCTATAAATCTTACCTATTTCACCTTTTTTTTAAAATCTCAAAATGAAAAATTTTTTTCATCGCACAAAAAAAAAAAAAATAATTCCAGACAACAATTATTTTACCCGTATTTCCCGTATTTCCGTATTAGTTCTTCTAAGAAGAACTACCCGCTTCCGCGTCCTTCTTCTGCTTCACTAACTTCGCTTCTAGAGAATCGGCGACCTTCTTTAAGCACTCTATAGCACTATCAGCAGACATCTTGAGATTCCCGCTGTCGCTAACAGACCCGCCAACCTCCCCAGCATACTCCTTCTTCTTAGACTTCTCAATCAACCCCTTAGCAACATCGGGCGGCAGATTCAGCGTAAAATCCTTATCGCCCCTCTCCTTAGCGGCAAGCATAGCGTCTATCACATCATCAACCCAAGTCCGCTCCTCACTAAACCGCCCCCTCAACCCTGCTCTCGCCTCCGTCTCTACCCTGTATGCCTCTACCTCGGCGTGAGTGATAGTCTCATCAGCGACTAGCACAACAAAGGCATCCACAAACCAGTCGTTCCATAACTGACGGCAACGCGACCTATCAAGGGCAGACTTAACACCTACCATAAAACCATTCTTAGTCTTATGCGTCTTCTCTACATTCACGCAGATAGACACGGGTTCGTTCTCAGCAACAATGATAGTGCCTACCTTAGCATTCCAAAAGTGCTCCCAGAAAGCAAGGATAGCATCAGCATCGCTAGTATAGACAAAGAAGTTCTTAAACATAGAGAACCAAGTATCGTCGTGTGCCTCCAAGTAATTCCAGATAGCAATGTCTAAGGTAGTCTCGGTTTCAGTAGTAAAGTTGTAAGCGTTAAAGAAGGTAGCGATAGTATCCTCAGTCGTCTTCATAAAAGAATACTCATCGTAGGTAGCGCACCTAGCAACTAGGTCGGGATAGTCAGCAAAGTAGTCGGTCATTAGCGACCAACCCATTCCCTCTGCTAAGTCCAGAAACCAATTAGAATTCATATTAAAGGTAATGTCGCCCATTCCACCGCGGATGTCTTCGTTCTTAACCATTTCTCTGTGTGTATGTGTGTATGTGCTATATCCTTATACCAAGAATTTTCATTCAATTTTCTCAAAAAAAATCCATCGCCCAAAAAAGTTCTGCCGTTCGCCCAAATTTTTACTCACGCATTCCATAACTTTGTTCTCGCCCAGTAGTTAGCAGAATTTTTATTGTTAGCAGTGAGTTTCCCAGACTTATCCCTAATACCACCAGAGCGTTCTAAGTAATTCTTTCTCCTAGCAGAATCTTTGTGCTTAGTAAAATCGCTCATATTGCTATCACCAAAATGTATTAACTTTTTGCCCCCAGTCTTACTCTTAACATATACCATACCCTTCTTACCCCCCTTACTACTCTTAACGGGTTTATAGAGCGGTTTATTCTTCTTCCAATCTTCGCTCGCACTAGACAACGCCATTCTATATATATATAATAACCCAATAAAAAAATCCCCTTTATAATACTCCCCCCACCCCCCTAGTTATCCCATCCCTTAGTCATCCGCATTCCAATCCGCCAGCGTCATCTCCTCCTCCACCACGGCGTCCTTCTCCAACTTATTATCCACCTTCACGCCATTCACCCACATCTCAGTCTTCTTAGTCGTCGTCGTCTTCCTCTTCACGGTGATTGCCTGCGCCAACCGCATCACCAAGTCCTCCGTCTTCCCGCACCGCTTCTCGCCCGAGAATACCTCCACCTCGCCCGTGCTCCCGAGAAACGCCCCCGACATATACTTCCCAATAAACGGCGAGATGCCCGACATCGCATACATCACATCAGCGTGATACTCGCCGTCGCACCAGTCGCTCTCCGCATACTTCAACCACGACTTCATCTCCGCGACTAGCGCCGCCATCGCGGGGTCAGCGACGCGCACCTTCCGCGCGGCGTGCTCCCCAACCTTCCCACGCTTCCCCGTCTCAGTCTTAGAATACGGCGTCCCATTCATACAATTCTTAGACGCGTAGTGATAGTCCTTCAACATTCCGCGCGAAAATGAGTGCCCGCACCGCACGCAGACATCGCCGACAGCGAAACGCTCGCCCGACGGGTCGCACCCGAGATTCGCGAAAGTCCGCTTCGCCTTCGCGGACACGGGCGGACACGCCATCACCAGTGATGTCTCCACCGCCATCGCCAACTCATCCACGGGGTCGCTCTTCGCCTTCGTCTTCCGCACCTTCCCCTTCTTCTTCTTCTTCGTCTCCGCCTTCTTCGCCTTCTCCTCTAGGTCAAACTCGCTCTTAGACAGAATCGCCTGCTCGCTCGCCTCGCTCCCCGCCGCCCTCGCATCCGCCACAATCTTCTCACGGTTATCCCAGATTGCGTCAGGCATCATCAGCGCATACGCGGGGCGCCCATTCGCCATCGTCTCAGTCTCTCCAAAGGTCTCGTTAAAACTCATTTTTTTTTTTTTCGCACTGTAATACAGTAAGGATGCTCTAGACATATACGACAAAATATTTCTCAATTTTCTAGAGACAGAATCCATCGCCCAAAAAATTATTCTCAGGTCGCCCAAATTATTTTCTCAGTAGATAATAAGGGTCTAACCATTTATTGGATTACATCCAACCGTAAACGGTGGGTAGACCCTTATTATCTAGTGAGAAAATAATTTGGGCGACCTGAGAATAATTTTTTGGGCGATGGATAGTGTCTCGAGAAAAGTGAGAAATATGGATGCGTAGAGGAAGAGAGCGTGCTGACCGTGATAGAGGGCGAAGAAACAAAAAAAGGAGAGGTCGCAGGAGGATG
>UEXM01000863.1_pt1 | contig 29063 bp, 10 predicted proteins | sample 1796661 | NCBI WGS metagenome assembly UEXM01 (sample SAMEA4772469, study PRJEB27181) | metagenome
CTCAAAGCCCCCTCAGGATGCCACCGCGTACGGTTACGAGAACGCAGGCTATCCGCCGGCGGAGGACGACCCTGGCATGCCCTACCCGGAAGACTTCGGTTTTGCGGACGACGGCAACCAGGGCAATGCCGGCTTCAACGGCGGCAGCCCCAATCGCACACGCCCCAACCCACGCCAGAACAGCGGCCGCAAAGGCCCGCTCACCCTGGCTGAGCGCCTGGTGTTGGTGCTGCTGGATTACCCTTCACTGATTGACCAACACCCGCTGCCCGAGGGCATCGACACGCTCCCGCTGCCGCATATCGACCTGCTGGTCCAGGTAGCCGGCCTGTGCCGGCAAAGCCACAGCGCCGCCGCGCTGCTTGGCGCCCTGATGGCGCTGGAGCAGGGCGAAACCCTGTCTCGCCTGCTCAAGGCCAGCCTCAAGCCGCCCATGGCCGAAGAAATGGCCACCCGGCTATGGCTGGATGCCCTGTCACAGCTGGAAGTGACCCGGCTGGAGGCCGCCCTGCTGGAAGTGGAACAGGCCGGCATGCCTGACCCGGCACACTGGCAGGCACTGCACAAAGCCCTGGCCGAAGCGCGCCAGCACGCCCGCAAACCCTTCGACTAGGCCGGCCCATGCAACACCCCCAGGGTTGCATTGACTGGCCGTAGCCCCCACATCCCGGTATAATACGCCGTTTTCCCACGCCACCATCACGCTGGCCAGCGCAAGCTTCCAGCACGACGTTACGGGCTTTATTGCATGACGACTCAAAAGCAGCAGCAACAATCTCAGCTGAAGCAGTTGATCGCACTGGGTAAGGAACAGGGCTACCTTACCTACGCCGAAGTGAATGACCACTTGCCGGATTCCATTACCGACACTGATCAAGTGGAAGACATCATTCAGATGATCAACGACATGGGCATCACCGTGGTGGAAAAAGCCGCCGATGCCGATCAGTTGACGATCGATGAAAGCGCCGACAGCACCGACGAAGTCGCCGCTGAAGAAGCCGCTGCCGTGCTCGCCTCCGTAGAAAACGAACCCGGCCGCACCACCGACCCGGTGCGCATGTACATGCGCGAAATGGGTACCGTGGAGCTGCTGACCCGCGAAGGCGAAATCGAAATTGCCAAGCGTATCGAAGAAGGCACCCGTGAAGTCCTGCACGCCCTCGCCTTCTGGCCCGGCGCCGTCGACATGGTGATCGACGAATACGCCCGCGTGGAAAACGAAGAACGCAAGCTCACCGACATCATTGCCGGTTACCTGGATCCCAATGACGATGGGGCTGCGGCAACCAACGTCAACCGGGACCCTGCCTTCGCCGAAAAAGCCAAGAAAGCGGCGGAAGAAAAAGCCAAGGCCAAAGAGAAAGCCAAGGAAGAAGGCACTGACGACAAAGACAGCGACGACGATGAAGAAGAAGATGAAGGCGGCCTGGATCCTGTTCTGGCGGCAGAGCGTTTCGAGACGCTGAAAAAGCTGCACGAAAAAGCCGAGCGCTCACTCAAGCGCAACGGTCGCGATCACGCCTCCAGTGCCAAGGCTCTGGAAGCCCTGGCCGAACACTTCACCCTGTTCAAACTGGTGCCGCGCATTTTCGACGGCATGCTGGTTGGTGCCCGCGACAACCTGGACCTGGTGCGTAAATTCGAGCGTCAGATCATGTCCGCCACCATTCGCCGCGGCGGCATGGATCGCAAGGATTTCATCAAGGTATTCCCTGGTAACGAAACCAACATGGACTGGATCGATGGCCAGCTGAAAACCAAAAAAGGCAAAGCCATCGCCGACAAACTCGGTGCAGTCAAAGAAGATGTTCAACGTGCCCAACGCAAGATCGGCACCATTGAAGACATCATTGGCCTGCCCGTGGGCGACATCAAGGAAATCAACCGTCGCATTTCCATCGGTGAAGCCAAGGCACGTCGCGCCAAGAAAGAAATGGTGGAAGCCAACCTGCGTCTGGTTATTTCCATCGCCAAGAAATACACCAACCGTGGCCTGCAATTCCTCGACCTGATTCAGGAAGGCAACATCGGCCTGATGAAAGCCGTGGACAAGTTCGAATACCGCCGTGGTTACAAGTTCTCCACCTACGCCACCTGGTGGATTCGTCAGGCCATCACCCGTTCCATCGCCGACCAGGCGCGCACCATCCGTATCCCGGTACACATGATAGAGACCATCAACAAGATCAACCGGGTACAACGTCAGATGCTGCAGGAAATGGGCCGCGAACCGACCCCGGAAGAACTGGGTGTCCGTCTGGAAATGCCGGAAGACAAAGTCCGCAAGGTACTGAAGATCGCCAAAGAGCCGATCTCCATGGAAACCCCCATCGGTGACGATGAAGATTCCAGCCTCGGCGACTTTATCGAAGACGGCAACATGGAATCGCCGGTGGACTCTGCCACTTCACTGGGCCTGGAAGAAGCCACCCGTGACGTGCTGGCCAACCTGACCGCTCGTGAAGCCAAAGTCCTGCGCATGCGCTTCGGCATCGACATGAACACTGACCACACCCTTGAGGAAGTGGGCAAACAGTTCGACGTAACCCGTGAGCGTATCCGTCAGATAGAAGCCAAGGCGCTGCGCAAACTGCGCCACCCGAGCCGCAGCGAACACCTGCGCAGCTTCCTCGACGGCGACCTGTAAAGAACGCCCGACGCTAGAAGCCGGATGCAAGACACGACCCGGGCTGCGATGCAGTCCGGGTCAATAATAAAAAAGGAACTCCCTTTCCCGGAATCAAATACACGTTATAATCCGTGCCCGCGTAACACGCGCGGCACGTCTGGCGTCAAAAATTCAACGCCGGACAACGCTTCAGGGCCTATAGCTCAGCTGGTTAGAGCAGTCGACTCATAATCGATTGGTCCCAGGTTCAAGTCCTGGTGGGCCCACCAATTTCCCCGTTCGATTTTCTCCTTGTAGCGTGAAGCATAAGTTGTCTGCAACTGGCGACGTGTACTTCACATACCGCACAAAGTGTGCCGCAGCACCTTTATTTTGACAGGTTATAGCCGCCCTGTAGAACGAAAAAGCGGCCCCGCCTGAACCGCTTACACACCTCTGATCACCTTATCGGCTGGAAGCGCATCAGGTCATCAATACTGGGCGGCATCCGGAACTCGGGGAACAGGGGAACGGGTGAAAACAGTTCGGGCCAGTTTTCTTCGCTGGGCGCAAATTCCATGACAATCCGTGTCTGCAATTCATAACCCTCATTCGCGTCGCCTTTACGTCTCTGCACCGTGATCTTCGCCGGCGCGCCCTGTCGGTAGGAGACCAGCGTTCGCTCCCAGGGGACCTCGGACTCACCAGAAAATTGGTCGACCTGCTTCAATTTCCCATTGTTGTAGTAACTGTACCTAAGCGCTATCGAGCCGGGGTCGCCGACTTCAGAGAGCCTGCCATTGCGATCATAGTGATAACTATCGATGGTTTCATGCTGATCGTCTTCTGTGCCCCAAATCCCGTCTACACCGTATGAACTCTGCACCTTGGCCGTCACTTGTTCTGACTCATTAAAGAGGTAGGAATCGTAGTACCTCCCAGATTCAGAACCGGCATCGGCGGTACCGGGATGGACGATCACGCGGTCGGCCAGGCGAGTGGCGGTGTCGGAATACAGGTTTGCGGAATTTGAGCCGTTGTAGCGTTGAACATCCTGTTCGACGCTATCGCCCAGGTAGCGATAGGAGCGTGTTTGGTGGGCGGACGAGCACCCCCTCAGAAGCTTGATTGAGACGGCAACTGGATGCGCATCCATGCAGTACTCATCGAGCACAGCCGTCCAGGAGCTATCCGCAGTGAGATCAATGCTCAGGGGGCGCTGCTCAGCATCGAAGATGACGCTATTGGTTTGCGTGTGATCGACGATGGCTGGCAGATCAGGCTCATCCACCGTCGTGAGGTCGATATCAGAGGTAAATTCTGACAACGCCAATATCTCGGCAACCGTCGTGTCCAGGCCATCAAATTCGTAGTCGAGCACCTCCGTTGCGGTCCCACCAAAATGCTCAAGTTCGGCATTAATCAGGTAACTGTAACTAAAGTCCAAACCAGGCATGAACAGGCCGGTTACGAAACCGGCCTCTTGCTGAAGTCGTCGGCCGTTACGCACCGGGCATTTCATCGGCCCATTATTCGAAAGACCGAGTACAGCCAATCCAGTAGCGCCCGTAGGCGACCCTATCATGCCGAGAAAGTACAGATCCGGATAGCGTAGCAACGGGGTCGGCGCCGACATGTACTGACACTGAAGATAGGGATGCGACGTATCATCCTCTGTATCCCAGGCCATATCTGGCCCGACAGAGTGCAGCTGCACGTTAATCGTGAGTTCGCCGGGGTATTGGAACTGCATACGCGCAACCTGCGCGCCATCAGCGTCATAGAACCAGGCCCGGCTTGGTGCGCTGCTTGTGGTTTCCGTAACGGCGCCGCCACTGGATGAAGAGCCTCCCCCACAGCCGGCCGCCATCAGGGCGACCAGGCATGCCAGGCTGTTGCGCAGTGTTGTTATCATAATGCTGTCCGAGAGATGTCAGGCTAAATAGCAGCCCACTGATGGCCGCGAGAAGCGATGTCACTTTAATGGCAGCGCCGCCTTATCAATCCGGTGGCGCGTACCCTCATTTATTTTTCCCCGGTCGCATAATAATCCAGCTTCCCGACACAATCATGCTCACACCCAACGGGATCTGAAGGGAGAGAATGACAGGTGCGGGAAGGTTACAACTTCTTAACGCGCCGGTTTTTACCCTTGATTTTGCCTTTCAATAATCGCTCCAGCGCCAGATCGGCGCTGTCACGATCGATAGCCACATAAGCCTGATAATCCGTGACGGTAATCTTGCCCACTTTGTTGCCGGCAATCCCCGCATCACCGGTCAGCGCGCCGAGAATATCGCCGGGGCGAAGCTTGTCCTTGCGGCCGGCGCCGATGCACAACGTAATCGTCGGGGGCTGCAAGGTGTCACCTTCACGGGGCTTCAGACTGCTCACCGGGTGCCAGTTCAGGGGCGCGCCCTGCAATTCTTCAATGGCCATGGCACGACGGGATTCGCGCGGCGCTACCAGATTGATGGCCAGGCCCTTTTCACCGGCTCGACCGGTACGGCCGACACGGTGAATGTGGGTCTGCGGTTCATGGGACAGTTCTGCATTGATAACCATATCCAGGTTATCGATATCCAGGCCCCGCGCTGCCACATCCGTGGCAACCAGCACCGACAGGCTGCGGTTGGCAAACAACGTCAGCACCTCATCGCGCTCGCGCTGTTCCAGGTCACTGTTGAGCACCATGGCCGACATCCCCTGCCGGCAAAGCTGGTTGACCACGTCCTGGCATTGTTTTTTGGTCACACAGAACACTACGCAGGACACCGGCCGGAAACAGGCAATGGCACGGGCCACCGCCTCTTCCCGCTCAGCAGGGTCTACTTCGTAGTAGCGCTGTTCGATCTGGCTGTTATCGTGGAGGGCTTCCACCTCTACATGCTGGGGGTTGTTCATGAAGGTTTCCGCCAGCTGCTTGATCCCTGCCGGATAGGTAGCCGAAAACAACAGGGTCTGGCGACGGGATGGCGTCTGCCGGATCACCTCGGCAATGCTGTCGTAGAACCCCATATCGAGCATGCGATCCGCTTCATCCAGCACCAGGGTATTCAGCCCTTCCAGACTCAACGTGCCCTTGCTCAAATGCTTGAGCACCCGCCCCGGCGTGCCCACCACGATCTGGGCTCCATGTTCCAGCGAGCCAATCTGCGGGCCGATGGGTTGCCCGCCACACAGGGTCAGCACCTTGATATTGCCGGGGCCACGGGCCAGCCGGCGGATTTCCCCGGCCACCTGATCGGCCAGCTCCCGGGTGGGGCACAACACCAACGCCTGGCAACCGTAATAGCGTGGATTCAATGGATGCAGCAGGCCAAGACCGAAAGCCGCCGTCTTGCCACTGCCGGTACTGGCCTGGGCAATCACGTCATGCCCTTTCAGCACAAATGGCAGGCTTTGTGCCTGCACCGGCGTCATGGTGGCGTAACCCAGGGTATTCAGGTTGGCGAGCAGTTCCGCAGACAGCGGCAGGGAAGCAAAAGGGGCATCAGTCACGGGAGCAGCCTGTGGCAAAGAAAGGTGGCAAGGAAACACTGACAACGCACGGCCAGCGTATGCCTAGTGTAGCAGTTGTCGCATTGCGGTGAGGATCAAATTGTGCGGCGACTGGGGGCCTCCGACTGACACCTCTGATATAGTACCGGCAACCGGGAAATCTGTTGATCATGTCATTATTCCATCGCCCCGCATGCCTGACTCACCTGCACCGCGAAGAACTCGCCACCGGACTGGTGCGCGTGGGTTGCCACTACGCCCCTGAGCGTCTCTGCGACGACAGCTTTGCCCAGGCAGACATCCCCCTGCCACCCTCCCTGAGCACGGCGGTGGCCAAACGCCGCAGCGAGTACCTGGCCGGCCGATGGTGCGCCCGCGAAGCGCTGGCGATGCTGGGAATCGAGGGCATCCCGGCCCTGGGACCCGACCGGGCACCACAATGGCCCGCAGGCAGTCTGGGCAGCATTACCCATAGCCAGGGCATTGCTGAAGTGATGGTCGCCGACGCACGCCATTGGCTGACCGTCGGGCTGGACACGGAACAATGGCTCAGCGCAGAACGGGCAACCCGGCTGTGCCGGGAATTACTGACCCACGAAGAACGGGAACAACTGGAAGGGTTATCGCCTATTCAGCGCGCCAATCGCATCACGCTGATTTTTTCCGCCAAGGAAAGCCTGTTCAAGGCGCTCTACCCGATCACCGGCAAACGCTTTTATTTCCATGACGCGGAGCGCCGGGATGCCCGTTCACTGACCCTGCTGAAAACCCTGTCGCCAGACTGGAAGCTTGGCGCCAGCATTCCTTTTCGCTGGCGCGAACGGCAGCAAGGCGTGCTGAGCTGGATTGCCCTGCCCCGTTAGCGGGTTACGCTGCCATGCCCTTGCGGCACAGCCTGGGGCAGTCTTCACACAACGCTGTGTCCGGCAAACGAAAGCGAATGCAACAGGTACGACGCACGGTGATCACCGTGCCGGTGTTGGCGTTCATCCTGTCCTGGTAGGCTCCGAACAAGGGATTTCTGTCACCGTTTTCAAAGGTGGGCTGATCAAGCAACGCCTGTCCCGGCGACCAGAGCATCTCCGGCAAACCCGACCCTTTCAGCTCCCCCGTGAACCAGTGGATGTAACGGCTGGCATTACTCCACAGCACCCGGGTGGATAGCCCCAGTGCCTGCTGCCAGGCAGTGATAACCGGCTGCAGGTTATCCCGCATTATTCCCTCGAAACGGGACAGCGGGTGCGCAGATGCCACAATTTGTTGTCCGTCATCCGGCAACACAAAGACACCGGGCAACCCCTGCGCATCCACCTCGACCGCCAGCACGTTCACCGACAAAGGCAATTCACGCTGCAAGATCAGGTTGGACGCAAGCACCGGCGGCAACAGCCGCAAGAAATAGTATTTACTCCAGATGGAGAGCAGTGCCCGCTCGTCTTCCCCCTTCAAGTCAGGACGAAATTGATACAACGACTGCCGTAACCGGCCGGCATCAAACAGATCGGTTAACGGGATGGCCACATCGTTCGGCTCGGCCAGGCGTAACAAGCGGCCATAGGAAGAAAAGCCCCCTTGAAACAAGGGGGCCAGAGCAGAAATCATCAGCTTGCACAGGCCGTTTCGAGCGGCCGACTCTGCCGTTCTATCAACGCATCCACCACTTCCTGGGAGCGCACTGCCAAGATCGACAACAGGGTGTCACTGAGGCCATGGGTTTCTTCACAACAGCCCTGCAGGAACACATTGGCATGGCAGCCTGATGCCATGGGCAACCGATAACAGCGCTCCACGCCTTTCTCGGACATCCAGTCCGCCATGGGCGACAGCAACTGCTCATGGCCATTGCGGTTATAACCGGTGGCCAGCACCACCCCGTCATAGACTTCAGTCTGCTCCACGCCGGTGTCCTTGTTGCGCAGGGTCAACAGCACACGGGTGCCATCATTCTGCACACCAACGATATCGCGGTTGGACAGGAAGCGGTGCTGCACCTTGCCGGTCACTTTCTGCAGGTAAAGACGCTCGTAGATCTGTTCAATTTCCGCCAGGTCCACTACCGCGTAATTGGTCTGACTGAAACGTTTGAGAAAATCCTGTCGCTCGGATTCCGGCCGGGCGTAGATAGTATCCGTGAACGATGGATCGAAAATTTCGTTCACAAAAGCGCTGTCATCGGCCGGGTGCAGGGCCCGGCTGCGACTGACCAGATCCATCTTTCCATCCGGGTACTGGTCCATCAGATCCAGATAGATTTCAGCGGCACTCTGGCCTGCCCCGATCACCGCAATACGCGGCGTTTCGTGGCGACCAAACCGCTCGTATTCGTGTTTATAGCGCGATGAGTGAACCATGTTGTCACCCATCTTGCCGGCGAACACGGCCGGGATCTTCGGGTAACCACCAATGCCGATCACCAGGTTACGGGTAAAAATTTCCGTCTCACTGCCATCGGCGTTCCGTGAGCGAACGCGCACCCACTCCACTTCACCACCCTGCTCCACCGGCTCAATAGCGATCACTTCCTGGCCATAGTGCACATGCTCTTTAAACTGATCGGCAGACCAACGCATGTAATCGTTATATTCCACACGGGTAGGAAAGAAGGTGCCCATGTTTATGAAGGAATCCAGACGATTGTTGTCATGCAGGTAATTAACAAAGGTGAAACGGCTGGCGGGATTGCGCAGGGTCGCCAGGTCTTTCAGAAATGACACCTGCATGCGAGTGCCTTCCAGCAACATGCCGCCGTGCCATTCAAAGCGGGGTTGTTTTTCCAGGAAGCAGTAACGCAGGCCATCCAGGTCTTTCTGCTCGTCCAGTGCAATGGCAATGGCCAGGTTGGCCGGGCCAAAACCAATACCAACGACATCGTATTCCTGAGAATGAACGCTCATGGTGATATGTCCTCAATGTGGCGGAGGCCGAACGGCCTCCGGGTTATCCATACACCGACCACCGAAGAATTCGGACAGTCAGCCACTTGCTGCCGGATAGTGGTGGGCAGCGCGCCATGGCGGTTCAGAGAAAAAAAATCCGAACCGTGATTTTCAGCTCAGCTCGCAACGCTCAAAAAACGCATCACGATGCAGCACCATCAGGGCTGCGCGCTTGTGCGGAAAATCAAACTCCTTTGGCTTGGCAAATCGCCTGGCTTGAAGGTGTTGAATCATCCTGTCGTTATCCGAGCGTGGCTCGGACACAATCCTTGTGGTACGACAATCATCGAGAAACAGGTAATGGCAGAGCGCATTCAGCCATGCCTTTACCTTGTGCGGGCCACGGTGATGGTCTTCGCCCACCAGCATGTGAATCCCGCGATCAAAATCCTGTGCATCGTAATAGGGTGCGATGCGATCTTCCTTGGCCCAATACGCCTCAAAGTAGGCAAAGGGCTCATCATCAATGCAACCGATCAGGTTAAGCACTCGCGGCTCTTTCGCCTGGCTCTCCAGGTAAGCGCGATGCTCTTCCAGGGTGCCGCTCTGCTCCCAGAAGGCAGCCACACGCTCGCTGTTCTGCCAGCGCATGAAACGGTGTAGGTCTTCCTCAATATCCAGCGTGCGCAGAGACACCCACGCCTGAATACCGGTATCAAAACGGCGGTACACTTCCCCCGCCGGCTTGGCGCGGCGTCGTGGGTGACGCCGGCCGGATTCATCCATGATCATGGTGACCGGATACGGCAAGGCATCGCCCTGGCTTAACCAGTCACCGGGCAGCTGCCAGAACATGTCGCGTTCCAGCCGTGCTGTTTGATTCTCTTCCTGAATCATGAAAGCAGCGTTAAAACCGCTCTCAAACTGCAGGGTGTTCATATCCGGCTGCGAGACAAAGAACGCCCAAGCAGCACGCAGAAGCTGCGTCGGTTCCTGGCAAGACTGCACCACACGGGCGATGCCGTCGGTCAGTTCCACCGTTAACAGATCCTGATCATCCCACTGGCACCGCCACTGCGGTGCCAGTGCCTGTTCAAACACATCCAGCCGCTGCCCACAGGGCAGCGGAATGGATTGGTAATGACTCTTACCAGGCATAGGTCACGCTGCCGATAACATTGCGACGGTCGCCGTACCAGCAGTAGTAGTCACAGGTCGCAACGTACTGCTTGTCTTCCAGGTTCTTGGCCGCCACCTGGAACTTGAAATCCTTGTAACGGTAACTGACCGTGGCATCCCAAAGAGTATAGGACGGGACTTTCAGGGTTTCGGTGTTATCGCCATACGTATCGCTGACGTAACGCACCCCGGAACCAATGGCGAAACCGTTCATCGGGCCACTCAGGAAAGTGTACTTGGCCCAGGCCGAGTACAGGGTATCGGCGATATTCACCGGGCGGTTACCTTCTTCAGCAGGAGTGCTGTCGGAAACAATTTCCGGATTCATCCAGGTAGCGTTGGCCAGCAGGCTGAAGCTCGGGGTGATATTGGCAACGGCTTCCAGCTCAACACCTTCGCTTTCCACTTCACCGATCTGCTGAAACGCTGGCGTACCGGCTGCTCCGGAGGCCAAATTTTCCTGGGTGATTTTGAACGCTGCTGCGTTGAGGTAGCCATCAATACCTTGTGGCTGGAACTTCATGCCCACTTCGATCTGATCGCCCTCTTGCGGCTTGGCCGCATCACCATTCTGATCCTGCTGCAGAATCGGCTGGAAGAACTGCGAGTAGCTGGTATACGCAGTGACGTTGTCATTCAGCAGCCAGGCCAGACCGGCGTTGGCAGTCCACTTGTCGTTGTCGATATTTTGCTCGACGCCAGTGGTTTTATTTTCGATATCGCTACTGGCCCGGTCAAAACGGGCGCCCACAGTCAGCACCAGATTGTTATCGAACTTCATCTGGTCTTGCAGGTAGCCACCGACCTGATAAGCATCAATGGTAGTTCGCTGGCGGCTGGTCACTTCTGTACACACGAAGGTGGAGAAATTACAGGAAACGGGCGTCAGCTCATCAGCGTTTCGGTACTGCGGATCAAACGGATTCAGCGTCGCCGGCGCGAAAATGCCCGGCGCAGCTTCGTAACCCATCAGCGGGTCACCAAAGCTCTTTCCGTCGATGTGCAAGCTTTGATAATCGATACCCGCCAACAACGTATGCTCAACATTGTTGATAGACCATTTATGGATCAAACGGTTATCCAGATTAATGCCATAGGCATCACCGTCTTCATCACTGAGGCCGCGAACCGCTTGCGAGTCGCCACTACCCGGCAGATAGCCCAGTGAGTACATTTGCTTCAGATCCACATCGATTTGCTGATAGCGAGCACTTTGCTGGAAAGTGGTCGAGTCATTGAACGCATGGTCCAGCTGATAACCGAAAGAAACCTGGGTGCGTTCAAACTGCTCGTAATCCAGATTACCGATGGCAACATCATCGTCGATTTTGCCATTGGGGTTGGCAGAAATCGTGCCGCTGGAAGGCAGGAACTGCAGGTACGGGTCAGAATCATCTTTCTGGTAGGACGCCAGCAATGTCAGCTCAGTCCGGTCACCCAGACCCAGTTTTAGAGACGGTGCCAGCATCGTGCGTTCGGCTTCCAGATCATCCACCTGGGTTCCGTTTTCACGACCAAGTGCGACAACACGCCAGGACACATCTTCCGACGGAGCACCGCCCACATCCACCGACAGCTGTTTGCGATCATAGCTGCCGTATTCTGCAGTCACGGAACCAAAGGAGTAATCCTGAGGGCGCTTGCTGATAACGTTAATCACGCCGCCCGGAGGAGTCTGCCCATACAAAACAGAAGCCGGGCCACGCATAATTTCTACACGTTCCTGGGCAAAAGGATCCAGCTGCCAGCTGTAAAATCCATAGGAATAAACCCGGGTCCCATCACGGTACAAACCGTTATTGGCCTGTTTGAAACCGCGAATAACAAACCAGTCCTGTTTGTTATCTTCGCCGTAAAAATTCGCCTGAATACTGGGCGTGTACTGCAAGGCATCGGCGATGCTGACAGAAGCGCGATCATCCATCTGCTCGCGGGTAACAATGGAAACGGCACGCGGCGTTTCTTTCACCGGCGTATCCGTCTTGGTGGCAGTGAGGCTCCTCTGGCCCACATAACCAAAATCATCACCGCCGTACACGTCGTCTGACTGCTCGGCATTCACCTCGATAGTCTGCAATTCATCAGCGTCCTGCTGCTCTTCTGCCCAGACAGGTGACGCCGCCATTGTCGCGGCTACCGCCAGCGCCAGCGGATTGCGGCCCCACTTCAGCCCCCGGATCAGCCCGCTCTCGGTCCGATTCCCCATGGTCGTTCTCCTAACAATCGTAAAAACTACAGTAATAGGAATGATTCGCAACTGCATTATACAGATTGCAAACCTTACGACTAGTGCACAAAAAAAGTGATTAGCCGGGCATTTCAGTCAATGGTTGCTGAGCGTTGCTCCGTTCAAGCCGGTCCGGCAGGCCCTGTAAAAAGGTGGCCTCACGCACAATCGTCAAATGATCCGCCTGCACGGTGTCGCTGTGAGCGAAATCAACACACGCGGCCAGCCCGTTCTCAAGAGTCCGGGCACGGCCCGCCGGCTCACTGGCCCACCAACTGTGTACCGGGGCCTGCAACGTTGGCAGCTGATAGCCCCAACATAAATCCCGCAAATGTTGCTCCACCGCCCAGGCATGCAATAACTGCGCAGCACTGTCGGCCACCGCCGGCTCAATGGGTTGCGTGGCCAGCCATTGCGCAAAGTTCTGCGGCCACTGCGCCGGTTTGCTGTCACGCAGGCGCGCAATGCAATCATCCAGCGCCATGGACGACGCCGAGGTCAGCAGCATGCCCAGATGTTCCCGTAACGTCTGCTGCGCCTGCGGCGATGACCACTGGTCTTCCGCCACTTCGTGGCCCGGCACATAGGTATCCAGCAGCCCCACAAAGGCCACGGTTTCGCCAGCCTGCTCCAGCCGGTGAGCCAGCTCCATGGACAAGGCGCCCCCCAATGACCAGCCCAGCAAGTAGTAAGGACCTTCCGGCTGCTGCTGGCGCACCGTACGGTAATACCGCTCGGCCATTTCATTCAGTGACGGATCAAACCAGCCAGGCTCCAGGAAACTGCGCGATTGCAGGCCCCGTACCTGCCACTGCCCTTCCAGGCTGGCGGCCAAGGCCTGATAACCGGTGGTGCGCCCAGTCACCGGATGCGGGCACCACAGTACTGGCAGATCGCCGGCCCGGTTCAGGCGCGTCACCAGTGCCGGATCGGCGCAGGCTTCACGGGGCGCATCCGCCAGAGCCAACAATGCCTGCAAGGCCTGACGGTAACGGCCACACCAATGCGCAATCTGCTGCTCGTCATACACACTGGACGCAAACTCCCAGACCAGCTCCAGCTGCCCGCCGACCACCTGACCGTTAATCGCCAGGGGGGAGGCCATGGGATTGTCGTCCGCCTGGGCAGTGCCGCCGCCGCGCAACGGCGTAAAGCCCTGAATCAAGGCATCGTCGTGGTACTGCCCCAGATAGTTGAACGTGACCGGCGCATCCGGGCTGTCGTTCAGTGCGCTGTCAGCAAGAAAACGCAAAGCGCCATAGCCCACACCGCCATCCGGTTCGGTTTGCTGTAATTGCTGCGATACCGCAAACAGGTTCTGGCGCGAGTCGTCAGAGAACGGCAGCGATACCGGATACAGGCTGGTAAACCAACCCAGCGTCCGACTCAGGTCCATGCCCGGCGCCAGGCGGGTTTCCCGGCCGTGCCCTTCCAGATTGATAACCAGGTTTTTATTTTCAGCAGGCGCATCGCTGGCGGCGCTATTGCCCACGGTTGCGGATCGCGCCACCAGCGATGCGCCTGCAGCAGAAGGTTGCAGCGTTCGGGAGAGCGCAGTCAGCAAGAGCGCCGGCACGCTAACGCCCAGCTTGGTTGGCGCATCCTGTAGCAGCCGGCGGGTATCCGCCTTGTCCAGCGACAAGGTGGCACTTTGCTTTTCGGCGTAAGCCGGCAAGGCAGCCGATGTCTTGTCCGGTTGCTGGGCCTGCCAGAACGGCAAGCGTTCATCGCCATTGTTCTGCAGCCATTGCAGTAATGCCTGGTGCCAGTCGCCCAGATTGTGGGTACGCTCCGGCAAGGTTATCGCCTGGCCCGCCAGTGCCTGTCCATAAGCACTGAGCAAATCGTCCAGCAGAATACGCCAGGACACCCCATCCACCGCCAAGTGATGGATCACCAGCAACAACCGATCCGGCTGCTGCGGAGTTTGCACGTAAAGCACACGGAACAGCTCCCCTGCTTCAATATTCAGGCTTTGCTGGGTCTGTTCACACAAGGCGGATACCGCCGCATCATCCGGAGCCTGCCGCCACCACAATAATTCATGGCTCGGTGCATCCGCCGGCAAACAGGTTTGCGTCCAACCGTTCTGCTCAAGGGTAAATTGCAATCGCAGGGCGTCGTGCTGTTGATACAAGGCCTGCAGGGTCGCTTCCAGCGCCGGCCGTTCCATGGGAGCATCCAGCGCCAGCCACAGGTGCTGATTCCAGTGACTGGGGCTGGGCGGATTCAGGGAAAAGAAATGCTGCTGAATGGGCAGCAGGGGTAGCTCCCCCTGCAAGGGCTGTTGAGAAATAACCGACGCCTGGGCACTCACTGTCTGCACCGCCAGCTCTTTCAACACCGGCTGCTCGAACAGCTCTTTCGGGGTTAACGCCAGACCTTGCTGGCGGGCACGGCTGACCACCTGCAAGGCAAGAATGGAGTCGCCGCCCAGCGCAAAAAAATTATCATCGCGGCTGACGGTTTCACGGCCCAGCAGTTGTTGCCAGATCGTCGCCAGCGTCTGCTCATTGTCCGTCTGTGGTGCGTCACCTTCGCTGGCGGTTTGCCACTGCGGTGCCGGCAACGCCTTACGGTCCACCTTGCCCGCCGGGGTCAGCGGCAAGGCCTCCAACACGATCAACTGGCTGGGCACCATATAGTCCGGTAGTGAACCCGCCAGAGCCACGAGAATGTCATCGATAACGATCGGTCCACGGAGAACCACATACCCCACCAATCTATCTCCGGCAGGCGATGGCTGCGCCACCACTGCCGCCTCACGAATCGGTTCATGGCCCAGCAGCCGGCTTTCAATTTCGCCCAGCTCAATGCGGAAACCGCGAATTTTTACTTGCTGATCCACCCGGCCCAGGTATTCCATTACGCCATCGTCCCGGTACTTCACCAGGTCCCCGGTGCGGTACATGCGCTCACCCGGCTCGCCGAAGGGATCCGGCAGGAAACGCTCCGCCGTCAGATCCGGGCGCTGATGATAACCACGGGCCAGACCCACTTCGTTGCCGATATACAGTTCCCCCGCGACGCCAACTGGAACGCGGTTAAGATCCTGATCCAGCACATACAGTTTTCTCGGCCCCACGGCGGTGCCGATGGGCGCATAGGCGCTGGTCAGGGTGTCGCCTTCGTAGGCGCCCCACAGCATCGGCGTAACCACGGTTTCCGTGGGGCCGTAACCGTTAAGAATGCGTTTTGGCTTGAGCACATGCTGCATGCGCTCGAAGGTTTCCCGGGTAAAGGCTTCGCCCCCCAGGGTCCAGGAACGCACCTTCAATGCCGGTTTTTCCTGTTCGATCCAGTCCAGCAACGGGCCCATGTAACTGGGCGGGAAACAGGCCACGGTGACGCCTTCGTTTTTCAGCACCTCACAGCATTGTTCCGCGCTCCACAGCTGCTGATCACGGATCACCACACGGGAACCAAAGGCCAGCGGCACCGTCCAGCGCTCCACGGCCCCATCGAAACTGATGGAGGCAAACTGTAGTTCCACATCATCCGGAGTCATTCCATAGCGCTCGCCGATGGTCTGCACATGCATGGAGAGACCGGCATGGGTCAGGGACACGCCTTTGGGTTTACCGGTGGAGCCGGAGGTGTAGATCACATAGGCGAGCTGATCCGGGTGCGGTTCTTCGTTGGGGATGCCGAAAGCAAAACTGTCCAGTGAGAGTGTATCGACAGCAATAGGGCTAACGGTTTCAACACGGGGCAAGGTTTCAATCAAATCTGAAGAGGTGAGCAGCAACGTCGCGCCGCTGTCTTCCAGCATGTAGTGCAAGCGGTCGGAGGGATAACCCGGGTCCAGCGGCAAAAAAGCACCGCCGGCTTTCATCACGGCGATAAAAGCTTCCACCATGGTGACGCCGCGCTCAAAGGACACGCCGACCACGTCATCCGATTTCACACCCTGTGCGATCAGGTAACGGGCCAATTGATTGGAACGTGCTTCCAATTCGGCAAACGACACACGGGTATCTCCGTGCACCAGCGCAATGGCATCACCCTGCTTCGCGGCCTGCTGCGAAAACAGGGACACAAAACTGCTCTGATGCCACTCGCCCTTTCCCTGTCCCCAATGCTGCAACTGCGGTAAATCAATCTCTGACACAGCGATGGCACCCAGCGTTCGCTGGCCCTCGCCGAATGCCGCCAGCACCAGGCTCATGGCCTGCTTCAGTCGCTCGGCGGTGTCGGAATGAAAACGGTCTGCCGCATAGGTCAGTGTCAGCAACAACGCACCGCCATCCCCCTCATGGACATCCAGTGCCAGATCAAACAACGCATGCGGCACACCCTGAGCAAGCGGTGCAATGGTGACGCCGTCGGTCAGATTTCTTGCTGCCGTATCGCGACGCTGATAGTTGAACAACACCTGAAAAAGGGGCGTTTCACCCGGCTCCCGGCGAGGCGACAGGGCTGCCACCAGCTGATCAAACGGCAGCGCCTGGTGAGCCTGGGCGTCCAGCATGGTCTGGTGTAGCTGCGCCACCCACTGGTTTACCGTGAGCGCCGCCTGCGGCTGACCGCGCACCACCAGGGTATTTACAAAAAAACCCACCAGCGCTTCTACTTCGGCGCGCTCGCGGTTAGCCACCGGGACGCCCACCGGAATATCACGGCGGCCACTCACCGACGCCAGCGCCCACTGCCAGGCCGCCAGCACCACCGTGAACAGGGTGGTGTCGTTTTTCCGCGCCAGCGTCTGCAGTGGCCCCTGCAAGTGGGAAGGAACCGTCCACTGCACACTGGCCGCAGTACGCAAGGCGGTCTGTGCCGGGGCACGGTCATGGGCAATCAGCAACGGAGGTTGCGCCCTTTCCTGTTGATCATGCCCCAGTTGTTGGCGCCAGTACGCCAGTTGTCTGTCACGTTCACCCGCATCCAGCCAGGCCTTTTGCCAAAGCGCGTAATCCGCATACTGAATGGCAAGCTCTGGCAACGATGCATCGCTGAGATACGTCTGCGCCAGATCCGCAAAGAACACATCCATGGACCAGCCATCGGACACCAGATGGTGCATGACCAGCTGCAAGCGCCAGCCTTGATCCGACAGTTGCAACAACTGCACACGCAATGGTGAATCACTGCCCAGCACGAAGAGCCGGTGGGCATGCTCATCCGCCAGGGTTTGCCGGGCGTTGTCATCCAGCGTGCGAGCATCGCGTTGTTCGACTATCAAGGAATCATTGCCAATCTGTTGCAGCCCTTCACCGCCCTCTTCCACAAAACGGGTACGCAGGTTTTCATGCCGCTGGACCACCGCATCCAGAGCCCGCAGCAACCGCGACACATCCAGTGCCCCGTTCAGTTCAAATGCGGCGATCAGGTGGTAGGCGGTGTTGTCCGGCTCCAGCTGATGAATGGTCCACAGACGCTGTTGTGCTGGCGCCAGCGGGATACGATTCGGGCGGTCACCGGCGACAATCGGCAGGCGTTCGAAGGGAATGCCCTTTTCCCCCAGCTTCTGTAGAAAAACCGCCTGTTTGGTTTCATCCAGCGCCATAAAGCGCTGCGCCAGTGCCGCCTTGTCCAGGCTCATAGGTCACTCCGGATCATAAATCTTCCAGGTCATCGAGCAGATCGGCCATGGCCGACAGGTCATCCTGCTCCTGCTGTTTGGCGTCGCCGTTGTGTTCGTCCACCAGGGCGGCCAGTGCCTGCAAGGTGTCCGCCTCAAATAACGCGCGCAGAGGAACGTCCACACTCCAGCGATCACGTAGCGTGGCAACCACCCGTGTGGCTAACAGCGAGTGCCCACCGAGGGCAAAGAAATTGTCATCCAGCCCCACTGGCGATTGCCCCAACAATTCTTCCCATAGCGATGCCAATTGCTGTTCGGTGTCGGTTTGTGGAGCACGGTATTCACGGGCCTGCCATTGCGGTTCAGGCAAGGCCTTGCGGTCCAGCTTGCCGTTGGGCGATAAAGGCAGCGCCTCCAGCACCATAAACAGCGAGGGCACCATGTACTCGGGCAACGCCTCAGCGAGAGACTGTCGCCAACCGTCACGGTTATCGCTATCGGCGCTCACATAAGCCACCAACTGGTCACCGGCGTCACTGTGATGAGCAACAACAACCGCATCATTCACCTCAGGCAATTGTTTTAGCTGTTGTTCGATTTCACCCAGCTCGATACGCAAGCCCCGGATCTTCACCTGATGATCGAGGCGGCCCAGATAATCAATGATGCCGTCGTCCCGTTGCCGCACCTGATCGCCGGTGCGGTACATGCGGCTGCCCGGCTCACCGAAAGGATTGGGCAGGAAACGATCTGCCGTCAGATCCGGGCGGGCAAAATAGCCCCGTGCCAACCCTGTACCGCCCAGGTACAACTCACCGGGGACACCACGGGGGACCGGGTTAAGATCCGTATCCAGCACATGCAGCTGAATATTGCTGATCGGCGCACCGATGGGCACGGTGTGTCCATCTGCCGGCTTTTCCTTTTCTTCTCTCTCCAGGGAACGGCACTGCCAGAAACTCACATCAATGGCGGCTTCGGTCGGACCGTACAGGTTGTGCAGTTCCACATCGTTGCGGCTGGCGAACACGGCTTTCTGCAGTTCCATATCCAGCGCTTCGCCGCTACAGATCAGGCGCTTGAGTTGCGGCAGACGCTGCAGGCCGGTGGCATCCACAAACGCCTTCAACATGGACGGCACAAAGTGCAGCGTGGTGACGTCTTCGTCAGCCATGACCTGTTGCAACCATTGCGGATCACCATGGGCTTGCGGCGGCGCCACCGCCAACCGTGCGCCCACCATCAATGGCCAGAAAAATTCCCACACTGACACATCAAAACTGAACGGCGTTTTTTGCAATACACAGTCCGCCGCCTGCAACGGATAGGCGTTCTGCATCCACAGCAACCGGTTTTCCAGCGCCGCCTGGGTATTGAGCACGCCCTTGGGTTTGCCGGTGGAACCGGAGGTGTAAATCACATAGATCGCCTGATCCGGGTGCCACTGCACTGCCGGCGGCGTCACCGGTTGATCACTCACATCCAGCTCATCCAGGCACCACATGGGTACCCCTTGCGGCCAGCTTTCCAGCAGCTCGCTATGGGTCAGCAACAACGCTGGCGACGACGCGTCCAGAATGTAGGCGAGTCGATCCTGCGGGTAGCCCGGGTCCAGCGGCACATACGCACCGCCGGCACGGGTGATGGCAAGAATACCGATGACCAGTTCCAGCGAACGGGGCAAGCCGATGGCCACGCGCACGTCCTCCTTCACCCCGGCACGACGCAAACGATTCGCCAGTTGATTGACCTTGCGTTCCAGCTCCGCATAGCTGAGCTGCTGCTCGCCCATGCTCAGAGCGATGGCATCCGGGGTGCGGGCCGCCTGCTGACCCAGCCGCTTCGGTACCGCGGTAAAATCGCCCCAGTCTTTTTCGGTACGGTTGAAGTCTTGGCCCGCGGCCACTTCGTTTGCTGTCAGCAGGCTCGCATCAGACAGCCGTTGCTGCGGGTCATTCAGCAACGCGCCCAGCAGAATGAAGAAATGGTTCCGTAACCGTTCGATGGTTTCCGGTTTGAATAATGCAGTGGCATAACCGATAAAACCCTGCAGCTGTTCATCGTCTTCCAGAATATCCAGCGCCAGTTCGAACTGGGCACCGGCGGCACCGGGATCGAATGGGGTAATCACCGCTTGCGGCCACTGGGGCGCAAAGGTCTGGCTGAGCCGCTGATGATTGAACACCACCTGGAACAAGGGGTGACGATCCAGGCTTCTGTCCACTCCCAGCGCCTCCACCAGCATCTCGAACGGCAACGCCTGGCGGCCCTGGGCGGCACCGATAAATTGCTGGGTGGCCGCCACCTGTTGCGCAAAAGTCTGCGGCTGATGGTATGACGCCGGGATCACCAGCGTATTGATGAAACAGCCCTGCAGGGTTTCCGTCTCCGCCAGCAAACGCCCGGCCACCGGCACGCCGACCCGCACCTGTGGCTGGCCACTGTAGCGATGCAGCAGGGTCTGCCAGACACTGAGCAGCAGCGTGGACACGGTGGAGCCCAGCTCGCTGGCTCGCTGCTTCAGCTGCGCCAATTGCGCATCACTGATCGGCATGGGCAGGCGCGCGCCGCCACTTTCCTTGCCCGGCAAACCACCACGTGGAAAGTCCGTGGGCAATGCCAATGGCTCGCCACCATCGCCGAGCTGTTCGACCCACCACTGGGTTTGAGCGCGGGCTTCGTCACTGTCCAGCCATTGCTGTTGCCAGGCCGCATAGTCCGCGTACTGAATCGCTGCGGGGTTAGCCGCCAGCGTCTCGCCCTGATGGGCCCGTTGATACAGTTCACTCAACTCTGTCAGCAACAGCTGCATGGAAACACCATCACCAATGATGTGGTGCTGCACCAGCAACAGGTGATAGCGCTGCGCTGAGAGTTTCAGCACCTGCACCCGCAACAAGTCATCCGCCGCCAGGTCGAACGGACGCGTTAATGCCTCATGCTGGAGCGCCTCATGTTGGTGAGAGCGGGCTGCTGCGTCCGCCCCGGTTTCTTCGCTCAGGTCCTGCCACTCAATAGCCACCGTGCCAGCATCGAGAATCCGCTGACGGGGCTCGCCGCCCACCTCGATAAAACGGGTACGCAGGCTTTCATGATTGGCCACCAGAGTACCCACCGCCTGCTGCAGAGCATCGCGATGCAGCTCACCGCGCACCTCCAGTGCCAGCGGCATATGGTAGGCACCGTTTTCCGGTTCCAGCTGTTGCACAAACCAGAGCCGACGCTGGGCGGCAGAACAGGGCAAGTCGCCGTGGCGCGGCACCGGCTGAATCGCCGGCATGGCATCCACCGACTGACACAGCAAGGCGCATTGCTTGAGCAATGGCTGCTCAAAAATCCGGTTCAACGGCAAATCCAGCTGATGCTGATGGCGCAGCCGGTTAACCATCTGCACCGCTAACAACGAATGGCCCCCCAGATTGAAAAAGTGGTCATCGCGGCTGACGCTTTCCAGCCCCAGCAGGGATTGCCAGATTGCCGCCAGAATCATTTCGTTATCGGTTTGCGGCGCCTCACCGCTACTGCCCGCCTGCCATTGGGGCAAAGGCAATGCCTTGCGGTTCACCTTGCCCGCTGGCGTCAGTGGCATGGCTTCCAGGACCAGCAACTGGCCGGGAACCATATAGTCGGGAAATTCCGTGACCAACTCAGCCATCAGCGCATCGGTACTGAGCGGCCCGCGCGGCACCAGATACCCCACCAGGCGATTACCGCCCGGTGACGGCTGGGCCAGCACCACCGCTTCACGCACCTGCGGATGGGCGAGCAGGCGACTTTCAATTTCGCCCAGCTCAATACGGAAGCCGCGGATCTTCACCTGCTGATCCACCCGGCCCAGGTATTCCATCACGCCATCGTCCCGGTACTTCACCAGGTCCCCGGTGCGATACATACGCTCGCCCGGCTCACCGAAGGGATCCGGCAGAAAGCGTTCGGCGGTCAGGTCCGGGCGCTGATGGTAGCCACGGGCCAGGCCCACTTCGTTGCCGATATACAGTTCCCCCGCGACGCCAACCGGCACCCGATTAAGATCCTGATCCAGCACATACAATTTTCTCGGCCCCACGGCGGTACCGATGGGCGCATAGGCACTGCTCAGGGAGTCACCCTCATAGGCGGCCCACAGCATCGGTGTGACCACGGTTTCGGTAGGACCGTAACCGTTGAGAATGCGCTGCGGTTTCAACACCTGCTGCATGCGCTCGAAGGTTTCCCGGGTGAAAGCCTCACCGCCCAAAGTCCAGGAACGCACTTTCAGGGGCGGTTGTGTTTGTTCAATCCAGTCCAGCAGTGGCCCCATGTAGCTGGGCGGAATACAGGCAATGGTCACCCCTTCTTTTTGCAGGGCATCGCAGGTTTGTTGCGCGCTCCATAATTGTTGGTCACGGATCACCACCCTCGAACCAAAAGCCAGCGGCACCGTCCAGCGCTCTACGGCGCCATCGAAACTGATGGAGGCGAACTGCAGCTCCACATCATCCGGGGTCATGCCATAGCGTTCACCGATGGTTTGCACATGCATGGTGAGACCGGCATGGGTGAGCGACACGCCTTTGGGTTTACCGGTGGAACCGGAGGTGTAGATCACATAGGCCAGCTGATCCGGGTGCGGTTCGCTGTCGAGGGACTGCGCCGAGAAAACATCAAGCGACAGTTCATTCACTGCAATCGGTTTAACGGCATCAACACGGGGCAAGGTTTCCACCAGACCAGAAGAGGTCAGCAACAGTTTCGCGTCGCTGTCTTCCAGCATGTAGTGCAAACGATCGGAGGGATAACCCGGATCCAGCGGCAGGAAAGCACCGCCGGCCTTCATCACGGCAAGGAAGGCTTCGATCATGGTGACACCACGCTCGAAGGACACACCGACCACATCGTCCGGTTGCACGCCCTGTTCGATCAGGTAACGAGCCAATTGGTTGGCGCGGGATTCCAGCTGGACAAACGATACGCGGGTGTCACCGTGCACCAGTGCAATGGCCTCGCCCTGCTCGGCTGCCTGCTGTGAAAACAGCGAGAGAAAACTGGCCGCGTGCCACTCGCCTTCGCCCTGGCTCCATTGCTGCAACCGGGGCTCGTCGTCACCCAACGCATCCAGCTCGGCCAGTGGCACATCATCCACATGAGACAACGCCAGCAAGGTACGCTTGAACGCACTGGCCATGCGGTCCACCAACGCCACCGGCAAGGCCGCGCTATCGTGGGCAAACAACATTTGCAGATGGTCACCGGGCAGCACCGCCACGGTGAGCGGGTAATGGGTGAACTCGTGACTGGTGGGCGTGCCCAGCTGCAATTCGCTGTGCTCACTGCCCAGCAGGGATTCATCCAGCGGATAGTTTTCAAAGACCAGCAAGGTATCGAACAAGCCTTCTCCGCCCCAGCCGGCATCCTGCTGCACTTCGAACAGCGGCGCATGGCCCTGTTCGCGCAGCGACGCATTATCCGCCTGCAGCTGTCTCAACCAGTGGGCGATGGATTGCTCACCATTAAGGGGCACCGTCATGGGCAGGGTGTTGATGAACAGGCCCAGCATACTGTCGCTACCGGCCAGTTCCGCCGGGCGGCCGGCTACGGTGTTGCCGAACACCACCCGTTGCTGGCCGGTGAACCGGCCCAGTACTCGCGCCCAGGCCGCTTGCACCAGGGTATTGATGGTCAGCCCCTTGTCACGGGCCGCCTTGCGCAGAGCATCGCTGGTCGCGGCATCAAATTCGATCGGGTGACGACGGAATGCGCCTTTATCCGGCGTACCGACGGCCTCCACAAGACGGGTTGGCATCTGCACCGGCGACAGGTATTGCTGCCAGAATTCCCGGGTCGCGCCGCGATCCTGTTGCTGCAACCAGCCCAGATAATCCGCATAACCCTTTGGCGCCGCCGGCAGTGTCTTGTCGTGGTATAGCGCCATCAATTCGCTGAGCAAGACCCCGGTGCTCCAGCCATCCATGAGGATGTGATGGAGCGTGAGCACGCACTGCCAGGTTTGCTTGCTGGTGCGTAACAGGTCGACCCGCCACAAAGGCGCCGCCTGCAGATCAAAACCTGTCTGCAGACGATGCTGGCACCAATCATCCAGTGCCGATTCGCCGACGTCACGGAGATCCTTCTCCAGCCAGGGCAAGGCTACCTGCTGCGCAGACCAGACTGCCTGATGGCGAGTATCTGACAGGGTCGCGGGCAACAGACTGGTGCGCAGCACACCATGGCGCTCCAGCAACGCCTGCCACGCCTGACGCATTCGCGTCGGTTCCACCCCGGTGAGCGGCAACACCAATTGGTTCACATAGGTGCTGTTGCTATCACTGAGCTGCGAATGGAACAGCAATCCCGCCTGCAAGGGCGACAGGGGCAGAATCTGTTCCGGACGATGCGCAAGGGAATCCAGTTGGGCCTGATCCAGTGATGCCAAAGGCACATCGGCCGGCGTCAGTACCGGCGCCCGGGAATCGCAATGCCGGGCCAACCGTTCGCACTGCTGCAGCCACTGATCCACCAGCACCGCACCCTGTTCGCCAGACAGGGTCACCCCATCCACATCCGCACGAATGCGCAATTTTCCGTTCTGCTGATCCGCGTTGATCACCAGCGGCGCATCCGTCGGCGCATCCGCTTCCTGCCACAGGCCCGCGTCCATCAGCGAGACACCGGGCAAATCATCGTGGCGAAACTGGCCAAGATAATTGAACAACACATCCAGGCGATGATCGCCGCCGGCCAGCTTGCCCTGCTGAACCAGCAGCCCATAGCCCAGACCGCCCTGTGCCGGTTCGCGCAACTGTTCCTTCTGCTGTTTGATCGTGGTCGCCAGATCATCAGCACAGTCCAGTCGCTGCGGATACAGGCTGGTAAACCAGCCCACGGTCCGGCTCAAATCCAGCGCCGTGTCACTTGCGGTGCGGCCATGGCTTTCACGGTGAATGCGCAACACCCGACGATCACAATATTCCGCCAGGGCTTGCGACAGGGCGATCAGCAGAAATTCTTCCAGATTGAGGGAGGCGTAACGGTCTGCACTGTGCTGCCAGCGGCGCAAGGTCTGCGCATCGGTTTCACGGACGAAGTGGCTCGCCTGATCGGGCTGCGATCCGTTGAACTTTAATCCATTGAACAACGGCGGCATCGCTTCACAAACCGACTGCCAGTAAGGCAACGCCAGCTCTGCCTGTGGCAGCCACTGCTGATCCAGCGCTTCGCGCCAGTCACTCAGGTTGTGAGTCTTGCGTGGCAGCGATGCATTGCCACCCTGCTCAATCTGTTCGCAGGCGAAGAAAAAATCCTCCAGCAAGATTCGCCAGGACACGCCGTCCACAGCCAGGTGGTGGATGGTGAGTAACAGCTGTGGATTATCTCGCTGGGGCGTGTCGCCAGTAACATACAGCGCCCCCAGCAACTTGCCTTGCGCCGGATTCAAACTGCGCTGCACAGCAACCATCTGCGCTTCAATCGCAGCACTGTCGTTGCTGTCCATGGTTTTCAGCAGCGGCGCACTCGCGGCGGGCACACACTGCGCCGTCGCGGAGTCACTCACGTCAAACTGTAAACGCAGGGCATCATGCTGAGCGACAAGCAGCTGCAGGGCCTGTTCCAGAACGGCCGCATCAAACGGTTTCTGTATGGAAAAACGCAGATACTGGTTACAGGCAGACAGTCCCCGTTGCTCAATAAAACGCTGCTGAATCGGCAACAGGGATAGCAAACCGGCCAGAGGCTCCTGGCTGGCGGTATTCACCGTCACCGGTTGCGCCACAGCGGCTTGCTGACTCAACACCGGCTGTTCGAATAAATCCCTGGGCGTTAACGCCAGGCCCTGCTGGCGGGCGCGGCTGACCACCTGCAAGGCAAGAATGGAGTCGCCGCCCAGCGCAAAGAAATTATCATCGCGGCTGACGGTTTCACGGCCCAGCAGTTGTTGCCAGATCGTCGCCAGCGTCTGTTCATTGTCCGTCTGTGGCGCATCACCTTCGCTGGCGGTTTGCCACTGCGGCGCCGGCAACGCCTTGCGATCGACTTTTCCTGCCGGGGTCAGCGGCAAGGCCTCCAACACGATCAACTGGCTGGGCACCATATAGTCCGGCAGTGAGCCCGCCAGCGCCGCCAGGATGTTATCGATAACGATCGGACCACGGAGCACCACATACCCCACCAATCTATCCCCGGCGGGAGAAGGCTGCGCCACCACGGCGGCCTCACGAATCGGTTCATGGCCCAGCAGTTGGCTTTCAATTTCGCCCAGCTCAATGCGGAAACCGCGAATTTTTACCTGCTGATCCACCCGGCCCAGGTATTCCATTACTCCATCGTCCCGGTACTTCACCAGGTCCCCGGTGCGATACATACGCTCGCCCGGCTCGCCGAACGGGTCCGGCAGGAAACGCTCCGCCGTCAGGTCCGGGCGCTGATGATAACCACGGGCCAGACCCACTTCGTTGCCGATATACAGCTCCCCCGCGACGCCAAACGGCACCCGGTTAAGATCCTGATCCAGCACATACAATGTTCTCGGCCCCACGGCGGTGCCGATGGGCGCATAGGCGCTGGTCAGGGAATCGCCTTCGTAGGCGGCCCACAGCATCGGCGTGACCACCGTTTCCGTGGGGCCGTAACCGTTCAGGATGCGCTGCGGTTTCAACACATGCTGCATGCGCTCGAAGGTTTCCCGGGTAAAGGCTTCGCCACCCAGGGTCCAGGAACGCACTTTCAATGCGGGTTTTTCCTGTTCGATCCAGTCCAGCAGCGGGCCCATATAGCTGGGCGGAAAACAGGCCACGGTAACGCCTTCGTTTTTCAGCACCTCACAGCATTGTTCCGCGCTCCACAGTTGCTGGTCACGAATCACCACACGGGAACCAAAGGCCAACGGCACCGTCCAGCGCTCCACCGCCCCATCGAAACTGATGGAGGCGAACTGCAGTTCTACGTCATCCGGGGTCATGCCATAGCGTTCACCGATGGTTTGCACATGCATGGTGAGACCGGCATGGGTGAGCGACACGCCTTTGGGTTTGCCGGTGGAGCCGGAGGTGTAGATCACATAGGCGAGCTGGTCCGGGTGCGGTTCGTTGTCGAGGGTCTGGGCAGAAAAGGCATCCAGTGACAACGCATCCACCGCAATCGGTGTCACCGTTTCCACGCTTGGCAGCGAAGGAGCCAGGCCCGATTCAGTGAGCAAAAGCTCTGTGCCACTGTCTTCCAGCATGTAGCACAATCGGTCCGCAGGATAAGCCGGATCCAGTGGCAGGAAAGCGCCGCCGGCTTTCATCACGGCGATAAAGGCTTCCACCATGGTGACGCCACGCTCAAAGGACACGCCGACCACGTCATCCGGTTTCACACCTTGTGCGATAAGATAACGGGCCAATTGATTAGAACGTGCTTCCAATTCGGCAAACGACACACGGGCATCTCCGTGCACCAGCGCAATGGCATCGCCCTGTTTCGCGGCCTGCTGTGAAAACAAAGACACAAAACTATGCGCTTGCCACTGGCCAGCCCCCTGCCCCCAACGCTCCAGCATGACCTGATCATCCGGCACCAGCGCCGCACTCTCGGTGAGTGGCAACGCTGGCGACTGCAACCACTGCTCCAGCACCTGCTCAAACGCCACCACCATTTTCCCGGCAAAGGCATCATCAAGAATGCCGTCACCGTGAACCAACCGTAACGTCAGGCCATCGTGCTCATCCGGCCAGGCATCCAGCACCAGATCAAACGGCGTTTCCGTTACGGGCAGGTCTTCCACCCGCGCCATCAGGTTACCCAGATTCAGACTTAATCCTTTGCCCTGTTGGCGATAATTGAACGCCACCTGGAACAAGGGATGACTGCCTGAACTGCGGGAATCGCTCAAGGCATCAACAATTTTTTCAAAGGGAAGATCGCGATTTTTTTTAGCGTCGTTCAAGGCACTGTGGATCTGTGCAATCCAATCACTGACGGACAGCTCAGGGGAAACATGGCCCTGCACCACCAGGTTGTTCACGAAAAAACCCACCAGAAACTGGTTACTGCCTTTACGGTTGGCACTGGGGACGCCAACGCGAATCTGCGGTTGCCCCGACACCCGAAACAACAGGTACTGCAACACGGCAAGCAATACGGTAAAACGGCTGACGCCCTGCGCCCGGGCAAAATCTTTCAGGGTTTGCGTCTGCCTGGCAGACAGGGAGAAGTCCTGAAAACGGGCACCACTGGAGGCACCGGACGGTTGTGACAGGCGGGGCAAAGCCAGGGGTTCGCCTTCATGTTGCAGTGTGTCGATCCAGTAACCCCGCTGCGCCCGGGCATCGTCACTGGCGAGCCATTCAGCTTCTGTTTCGACCAGATCCAGATAGGTATTTTTCAGCGGCGGCAGGTTCGGTGTCAGCCCATCACGCAAGGCACTATAGGCAAACAGAAACTCCTGCATGAACACGCCCAACGACCAGGCGTCGCCGACAATATGATGCAACGAGATCAGCAGCACATGCCGTTGCTCGCTCAGCCTGACCAGCCGGTAACGCAGCAGCGACTCGGTTTCCAGATCAAACGGTTTCGCATTATGCTCGCGGCCCAACCGGTAGGCTGCCGCTTCCGGGTCTGCCTCGTTGCTGACATCCTCGACCTGCAGCACCCTGTCCACGTGCGACGCGATCCTCTGCCAACCCTGACCATCCCGCTCGGAAAATTCCACACGCAATATCGCCTGCCGGGCCACCACATAATTCATGGTCTGCTCAAGCGCTTGCGGATTCAGCTCGCCGTCCAGCCACAGCATGCCCCCCAGGTTATAGGCCGTGCTCTGCGGTGAAAGCCGCGTAAATAGCCACAGACGTTGCTGTGAAGAGGAAAGCGGGGTCCAGTCGGCCCCCGGGCGCGCGTTCTCGATGGCAGACCCGGTCATATCAGCTCCTTGCCGTTAATGCAGACGCAAGAGAAAGAATCAGGACGCTTGCGCATCCCGCAGGCGGCGTGGACGCTGGTCTGTCCAGGTCTGATTGATATGCTCAAGGCATTCGCTCTTGTTGCCGGTCACGCCGACGGCTTGCCAGCCCGCCGGGACAGGACGGTAGGTCGGCCAGATGCTGTACTGCTCCTGATCATTCATGACGACAGTGAATTCCGTTTCGGGATTATCAATACTCATGGCTTCCTCGCCGTTGACAG
>UEXM01000864.1_pt1 | contig 29042 bp, 27 predicted proteins | sample 1796661 | NCBI WGS metagenome assembly UEXM01 (sample SAMEA4772469, study PRJEB27181) | metagenome
CCGGTGCCAGGGAGTGGTTCAGCCACTCATAACCGTCGCGATACACGTCAAACAGTGGGCCGAAAGCCCGGGTGTCGTTGTCTTTCTTGGCGCGCTGATACGTCAGGCTGCGGAACTCGCGGCTGACGGGCATGCCATCCAGGTCCGACTCCACGAAATACTGTTGCAACTCGCGACGTACCGACTCGAAAAGGTACCGAAAATGCCCCACCACCGGATAAATGCGCAGCAAGGTATGCTTTCGCTGCAGCAGATCATAGCCGCCGATCAACAATAACGGGGCCCACAACACCCACAGCCAGGCGGACATCGGCCAGAGTAACGTCACGACAATCAGCACCGCCGTTATCAGCCCCGTCACCAGCATAAAGCCCTGGCGGTATTGCATGCTTTTCTCCCTGTTAATTTTGGCGGATTGCCTACCCGGCTTCCCCCGCGCAGTACGCCGCCGTAATCGGGTGGCTGGGATGTTCGAACACCTGCCGGCACCCGTTGGATTCCACCACACAGCCACAGCCCTCCTGCACCCAGCAGACCGTGACACTGTCGGCAATGCGCCGGGCCTGGGCCAGGTTGTGGGTGACCATCAGCAGGGTATAGCGGCCTTTCAGGGAGACAATCAGCTCCTCCACCACTTTCGAGGACACCGGGTCCAGCCCCGAGCAGGGCTCATCCAGCAGCAGCACCTGCGGCTCCAGCACCAGCGCTCGGGCAATGCACAACCGTTGCTGCTGGCCACCGGACAACCCCAGGGCCGACTGCGATAACCGGCCTTTGACTTCTTCCCACAGGCCCACCGCCCGCAGTGCCTGCTCGGCCCGGGTATCACGCTCACGCCGTGGCACACCGTGCTCGGCCAGGGGAAAACGCAGGTTGTCGATGATGGATAACGGAAAGGGATTGGGCTGCTGGAACACCATGCCGATACGGCGACGCAAGGCCGTGGCATCCTTGCTGGCAGAAAGGCCCTCTCCGCCAATCAAGACGGTGCCGCTGACCCGGCATCCGGGGATACTGTCGGTCATGCGGTTGATGCTGGCCAGCAGACTGCTTTTGCCACAGCCGCTGGGGCCCACCAGCGCCATCAACTCGCCGGCACGCACACTCAGGCTGGCCTGCTCGATGGCCGCCTGATTGCCGTAGTACACCGACACCTGTTGCAGTTGCAGGGCAGGAGAGGTCATTGCCAGGCTCCTTGTGCCGGGCGCAGCCAGCGCCGCACCAGCAGATTCAGTATTACCAGAATGGCCACCAGCACCAGGCCTTTGCTTTTAGCCATACACACAACCTTCTCTGTAATTGGTGGTTTACACCGCCTGATCCAGAACTTTCAGGAAGGTATCCGGCTCCGGGCGAATGCGATAATTGTCGGTCTCATCCACGAACAGGATCTGCTTCTCGCTATCGGTCATCACTACCGTGGGGAACACGGTATCACTGTCATAGCCCAGCACTTCCATACCCATGGGCGTGCCGCCAGGGGCAAACAGACCCAATGACTTCGCCACCTTGAGATCAGTATCCACCAGAAAACGAAAGGGCACGTCAAAGCGTCGTGCCAGGTCGCGGGTATTGTCATGGGACTGGGGGCTGATCAGCAGGGTCGTGACGCCGCGTGCTTCCAGCTCCCGGTACTGACTGGCAACCTCTTTCACCTGGGCCATGCACAACGGACACCAGTTGCCCCGGTAGAAGATCAACAGCAACGGCCCCACCATCTCATCGGTATTAACTGGGTTGCCATCCGCATCTTCAAAGGTCAGAGGGGAAAGTTCCTGACCCACCCGTAACAACTGACTGGGGCCACGATCCAGTTTCGAATACCAGAGCTGATACACCAGGGTGCCGACCAGACCCACCACCAGTACATACAGCCACTGCCACAGGGTGCCGCCGGCCAGCAGCAGGATCAGAACCGCAACAACCTGCGCGATGACCGGATAACGCACAAAGGCAGCGGTACGCGGGGTTCGTTGCATGAATACATGGGCAAAAAAGCCGGTAATCGGCAACAGGGCCAGCAATGCGGCCCAACTGCCCGCCGCGGCGGGTGCCTGCCAGACCATGATTAGGGAATGGACCAACGCCACAAGGAGGACAGTCAGCCACAGTGAGATAAAAACAGACTTCTTATTCATGAGCGTCCCTTCAGAGAAACCTGGATGACAGTATCGGATGCCGCCACCTGGAGATTGTTACAGTTGACGTCACATCCACACCTCCGCTTCCACCCACACCGTAACAAATGAACTTCTGTCGCATCGGTATGCCATAGCACTGGCACTTCTGATTTTTATCGTTCTTGAGAGGAAAAATATGCGCGCCACTCGCTCTACTGTTTTTATGGTCTTACTGGCTTACCTGTTGACCACCCTATCCTTGTCGGCACATGCACTGGATAAGGAACCATTCACCCAGGCACGCTTCGAGAGTCTCCAAGAGCAAGGTGAAGTCATCCTTGTCGATGTGTACGCCATTTGGTGCCCCACCTGCGCCAAGCAGCAGGAAGTCCTGAAGACATATAAGGAAAAAAACCCGAAGAAATCCTTCCATGTACTAGTCGTGGATTTTGACAAGGACAAGGATATCGTTCGCCAATTCCGGGCCCCTCGTCAGTCCACGCTATTACTCTACAAGGGCAAGGAGCAATTCTGGTTCAGCGTTGCCGAAACACGCGCCGACATCATTGCCGCGGAACTGGACAAGGCCATCGCCTTTGAGAGCAAACAATGACACTGGAGCTGACTGCCATCCCCCTGGCCTGGTTCGCCGGGCTGGTAGGCATCCTTTCTCCTTGCGTCTGGCCACTGGTGCCAGTGGTGATGGCCAGTTCCGCAAACAAGGACCGCTCCGGCCCCTTGTTTCTGGCGCTGGGCCTAAGTTTGGCTTTTGCCATTGCCGGAGCACTACTCACATTCGTATTACTGAATGCCGGGCTGTCACCGGATGCACTGCGGCCCGTAGCAGCGGTGTTACTGGTAGTAGTTGGCCTGACCCTGGTCAGTAAAGCCCTGGGCGACTGGGTATCACTGCGCCTGTCTCTGCTCAGCAGCCGGCTGAACATAGGCAACCCCGACTCGACGTCCGCCGCCGGTCAGTTTGGTGTGGGCATGTTACTGGGGCTGGTCTGGCTACCCTGCGTCGGGCCCACTCTCGGCGCCGCTATCGCCCTGGCCTCCACCGGTCAGGACATGGCCATGGCCTTTGTCATCATGCTCAGCTTCGGCATCGGCACGGCATCAGCGTTGATTGCGGCGGCACTATTATCACAGGCCGCCCTGAACCGACTGCGCCCGGGCATTCTCAACAATGCCACTCGCGCCAAACAGGTGCTGGGTATCTTGTTGCTGGCACTGGGGTTGCTGGTATTGACCGGCCTGGACAAGACCCTGGAGACCTATGCACTGCAAGTTATTCCCGATTGGGTTCTGACCCTTTGAAGGGCCGCAGTCTATTACATACCGTTTCCACACCATAAAAACTTTCCCTGCCTTGCAATCAGGATGCGGACAAGGACGTCTTAGCAATGAGATACCCCATCTCAGACAACACCCTTATTTTGCAAGGAGAGTTTCAATGAGCATCCCGACCAAAAGCACACTCAGCGCTGCCGGCATCCTGACCCTGGGTTCATTGCTTAGTGGCCAGGCCCTGGCGGTACCCGATCAGCCGCAAGCCTGGGAGAAATGCGCCGGCATCGCCAAGGCGGGCAAGAACGATTGCGGCGCACTGGATGGCAAGCATGCCTGTGCCGGCATGGCTGAGGAAGATAATGATCCCAACGAGTGGGTCTACGTCCCGGAGGGCACCTGCGAGAAAATCACCGGCGGAACCGTGGCCAAGGTAAAACCGGCCAAGAAGTGAAACGCCAGCGGTACGCTGGCGCACTGCAATAGCAGGACCAGCGTGCTGCTTTCACTCACGGTAAGGAGGTCTCGATGACAGCATTGCAAGGTGTCGGGCTGGGATTGCGCCTGCCCCATCTGGATGAACTGCAGACCACCGCCACACCACCCCCTTGGCTGGAGGTCTTGGCCGACAATTATCTGAGCCCGGACGGCGAAGGCCATGCCGCCACCCATGCGCTGACACAACGGCTGCCCACTGCCCTGCACTGTGTCGGCATGTCCGTGGCGGGGCCAGAGCCACTAGATGAGAATTACCTGGCTCGGGTCGCAGAGCTGGCGAGCCACTTCGGTGCCGCCACGGTGTCCGACCACCTGGCTTTCAGTCGCTATGACCGGGCCCATTTGCATGATCTGCTACCCATTCCGTACACCCCGGCTACCCTGGACCACGTGGCCTACCGGGTCGCGCATATCCAGCAGCGGCTGCAACGCCCACTGTTACTGGAAAACATCAGCTGCTATGTACGCCCGGAGACCAGCCACTGGCGCGACCTGCCCTTTCTCGGCAAGCTAGCGGAACTGACCGGCTGCGGCATACTGCTGGACATCAACAACCTGTACGTTAACGCGGTCAATTTTCACGACCCCATAGAGGAACTGGTTACGGAGATTCCCTGGCAGGCGGTACAGCAGATTCATATCGCCGGTTGTGCCGATCAGGGGGGCTGGCTGCTGGACACCCACGAAGGCGAACCGGCGGCAGCAGTCATGGACCTGTTGACCCTGTGCGCACGGCAATGCCCACAGGCCCCGGTACTGCTGGAATGGGATCGGCACCTGCCGCCCCTGAGTGACATGGAAAGCCTGCGCCAACGCCTGCAACAACACTGGCAGGGAGCCCGCCATGCCGCCTGACAGCGCCCACCCCTCAGCCAGCCACAGCCCCACCGCTCCGCCCGAGCTGTTGCAGTGGCAACAGGATTTGGTGCAGGCGATCACCGGCCGGCCGGGCAGTGCCCTGGCATCACGCTCCCGCCTGCAGGCTCACAACCGCAACCTGACCGGCATCCGTCGCCAGGCCCTGGCGCAGATATTTCCCCTGGCCCGCCAGCAGGACCCGGCCCGCTTCCGGCAACTGGTGAACCAGTGGCTGGCTCTGGGTCTGTCCCCCTGTGCAGACCTGGAGCTGGAAGGCCACGCGCTATTGCGGGCCTGGCAAGCAGGCGAGCTACCGGAGCAACCCGCCTGGTCTTCGAATGCCCCTTGGCCAACCCTGATGGCCCTGGAACAGCTACGCCAACTTATTCGCATTGGCGAAACGCAGGAGGCCCCGTACCGGCTGGTCCAGGCCCACCGTCTGGCCCCCCGGGCTGCCGCCCTGGCCCTGCCCTTTACCTTGGATGTACTGCTGGGACAGGCTCCCGATCAGGCACAGCCGGGACATCTGGTGGTGGCACTGCCCCCGGGTCAATCCTCGGTCACCGTCACCCCCATCGACGCTCCCTTGTTTGCCCTGTTGATTGAACTGGCCGTGCACCCCAAGCAAGTACAGGGCCTGCCCGACGGGACCCGGCAACAATTACGCCGGCAAGGCTGGATCCGGGAGCCCGGCCATGCGTTTTGATCGTGCAACGCTCAACCGCCTTTTCCACTATGCCTTTGCCTTGACCGGCGAACGGGAGCAGGCGGCGGATCTGGTGCAGGACACGGTGGAAAAGCTGTTGCGCCGACCAAGCAGCGGCACACCACTGACCTCGCCATTGGCCTTTGCCAAACGCACCCTGCGCAACACCTTTTACGACCAGTGCCGCCACCGTCAGGTGGTGGAACAGCATCAACAGCAACCGCCAGTGCCCCTGGATGGCGAACGCACCCTGGAACAGATAGTGATCGACGAAGATCTGCTAACCAACCTGTGGGCCCAGCTACAGCCCCAGGAACGGGAGCTGCTCTATTTGTGGGCCGTGGAAGACCTGTCCATGGCAGAAATCGCCGAGCGCCTCAACGTGCCCCGTGGCACCCTGCTGTCGCGGGTCCATCGCCTGCGCCTGCGGCTGCATACACCGGCTGCAGCCAAACAACAGGAGGGAACATGAAAAATACCCGGCAGACCCTCCGCGACTTTATTGAACGCGAAACCCTGGACGAAAACAGAATGCAGGCCTTGCTGGACATGCAGCCCGCCCCCCGTCGCCGTTGGCCCCTACTGGCCGGCGTCGGCACGGCTGCCGCCGCTCTGGTGACCTTACTGGTGGTCGCGCTCTTGCCACCCCGTCTGCTGGAAGAGCGTATCGCCGACGAAGTGGTCGCCAACCATCTGCTGGCCCAGCCAGCGGAAGTCACCGGTGATGCCTTCGGCCAGGTCGCCGCCTATTTCGACAAACTGAAGTTCAGACCGGTGCAGCCCTCCTTGCTACAGGAACAGTGGACATTGACCGGCGGCCGTTATTGCTCCCTGCTGGGCCACCCGGCCGCCCAGTTCCATTACCGTTTCGGCCCCGACGACAGCCAGCACACCCTGTATCAGGCCCCCTACGATCCGGACGCCTACCGCACCCTGCCCCGGCTGGAGGAGGGCGAGCCGCCCAAGGTGGTCAGCATGCACGGCATGGACGTGGCAATCTGGGTGGAGAAAGGGGTGCTTTTTGCTCTAACTGATCCCCCCAAATAGCCTATGGGGCAGTGATGAATTGTGGAGAATTCATTTAAGTGATGAAGAGTGAAAGACTTCAATGTATCCAGTTTGCTTTGAGAGTCTCCAGTAACAGCAGTGCACTTAAGTAGCCAGCGCCTTTCTGTACCGTCCGATGTAACACCCCCGTTCTCCACGCATCCTATTACTGCAAATAGCAACCAGGAGAGAACGATGAAACAAGCCATAATCGTGCTGACGTTAATGACGCTCAGCGGCCTCAGCTTGGCTGGTACGGCTTATGCTCCAAGCGAAGAAGATTTGCGCTCGCTGTGGACACTGATGGATCAATCCTGGATTTTCCAGGGTTAACCAGCAATGACTCAGCCATGCACGTTCGCAAACTCATCTGCTGGTGATCTTTAACACTATGATCACCAGCCGCTCCATTTCTCTTTTGTGAAAGATCAAATCCTGAACCACATCAACAGAAGGCAAGCTGCTCAACTTAGCTTTTTAACCGGAACACCGATAATACAAAGGTACCCGAGTATCACTACGACTGATGCACAGGTGTTTATGGGCAAAGTCAGTGGAATTTCCAAGACAGGGAAGAGGCTGGCTACACCAATTACTACACTTTCAGTACGGTTACAGAAGCCGGACTGAAATACAGCCTAACCAGCTGATTTAAATAAAAGTACAAAGTCGAAAAAGGTGTTGCCCAACACGGTTAGCCCATCAAAAATAACCTGAAGATGGGGCCCGAACCCCTAGCGAGTAGCAGTGTATCGCAGCCCTCACGACAAGTCATCGAACGATGGAAAATCGCCAGCACAGCCAGGATCGTCCCACTGAAGAGACTCCAACACTCTATAATATTTTCCTTTCCACACAGGCATCCACCTTAGGCCTCAATGAGTGATCGTACATTCAGATGTAGTGTCAAATTAACTATCTCACTACAATTTACCCAGCCGATGCTCTCAAGGAGGCCATGCCAGTGGATCCCTCCTTTAAACCGGAATCTCTATTGGGATACCACGAAAGGATGACCGGTTACTGATCGCACTTCGCATGCTTCAGATTAAAGACTTCAGCTCGATATCCGTATTACTCAATGCGTCAGCGCTAACGCTCTTGCGTTGCTGGACCAACTGCTTGCCCACCATGAAAGCAATGGGCAGATTGACCGCGTCAACAGCAATGACAGAGCCCTCGAGCAGATAGAACACCGCAAATCCCTTATCATTGGTGGTGCCGCGCAGCACCCTCTGATCATGATTTTGCGACAGCCCAACCATCTGTAAGCGGACGTCATATTGGTTCGACCAGAACCATGGTGCGCTATCGTAGGGCATCTCCTCGCCCATCAAGGTCGCCGCCGCCGTACGCGCTTGATCAACCGCGTTGGCAACAGACTCAAGCCGTTGCATCTTTTCGAAAAAAAGATTCCGGTGGCGGGTACAGTCGCCGATTGCCAGGATGTCGCGATCATCAGTGCGGGTAAATTCATCCACGACAATACCGTCATCGCAGAGTAGGCCAGCGTTCTCGGCCAATGTAGTTTCCGGTATGACACCTATTGATACGAGCACGATATCAGCCGGAACATTGCCACCATCGGCCAAGGTCACGCCTGCCACACGCCCCTTATCACCCGCTTCGAAGCCAGTTACCGCCGTGCCAAGACGCACATCAACGCCAGCAGCAGTGTGCTTGGCGTAGAAAAACGTGGACATCTCTGGCCCCGTAACACGCTGCATCAAGCGTTCGGTGGCTTCCAGGACCGTGACATGAACACCTTTCTTGATAGCGCTGGCAGCCACTTCAAGGCCAATATAACCGCCGCCCACGATGACCAGACGTTTACCCGGCACTAATTGATTGCGCAGAGCATCGGTGTCAGCGATATCATGCAGATAGTGTATTCCTTTCAAATCTGATCCGGGCGCTTTAAGGCGACGAACATGTGACCCCGTCGCCAGAACCAGTCGATCGTATTTCAATGTGCTTTGATCCGACAACTTGATGCTTTTCGCGTATCGGTCGATCCCTTCGACGCGCACACCGAGCCGCAACTGCTGCCCCGCATTCTCATACACCGAACGCGGCTTCAGGTACAGAGACGACTGATCAACCTCTCCTGCAAGATAACTTTTGGACAAAGGTGGACGCTGGTAGGGAGGATGAGGCTCATCGCTCACCAGTACTACCTCATGCTGATATTTATTTTGCAGCAAGGCTGTCAAGAGCGTACCGGCTGCATGTCCACCACCAACGATGACTGTCGTATCTTTCTTTTTGTTAACCATAGGTTGTCTCTTTTGTGCGCCTTGGAAGCGTATTTTCATATCCCAACACCGCAGGTGAGCAAGAGGCCGCGATATCGATCGCGCACGCACAGGATGCCTAACTGCTGAGCATCTCAGCATCCTCAAGGATCATCGCGGCTCCCTTCTCGCCGATCATGGTTGCCGGCTGGTTGGTGTTACCGCCGACCAGTGTCGGCATGATGGAGGCATCAACTACCCTCAAGGATCGCAGGCCGTGCACTCGCAGACGCGGATCGACCACCGCCATCGGATCCACACCCATCTTACAGGTGCCGACTGGATGGTAGGCGGACTCGCCGCTACGCCGCACCCATGCGGCCAGGTCCTCATCATTCTGCAGCTCCGACCCTGGCGACATCTCGACTTCGTGGTGCAAGCAGAATGCAGGCTGCGCCAAGATCTTACGCACCAGACGTACCCCGCGAACGAGCTGCTCGACGTCGGCGGATTCGGCCATGTAGTTGGGATCTATCAACGGGGCAGTGAACGGATCAGCACTGTGCAAACCAATCCGCCCACGCGACAATGGCCTAAGTCCGTAGATCATCACTATGTAGCCATAACCACTCATTGCGACCTTCATGTCCCTCCCGTGATCGGCGTACAGCATAGGGCCAAAGTGTAGTTGCAGGTCGGGTATCGCCTCCTCCGGCCGGGAGCGGATGAACCCGCCTGCCTCGGCGCCGTTGCTGGACAGCACACCGCGCCGACCGATCAGGTATTGCAGCAGTGCCCCCAGGCCCTTTAGCCAGTAGCTAGGATGCATCGAGATACTCTGGCGGCTGCGCGTTCTGGCGCGCACGAACACGTCGATATGGTCCTGTAGATTCTGTCCAACGCCCTCCAGGACATGACGCAATTTAATTCCGTGCCGGTACAGCTCCTCACGCGGACCGATGCCGGATAACATTAGCAATTGCGGCGAGTTGAACGTTCCGCCGCAGAGCACAACTTCGCGCCCGGCACTGACCTGCACCAGCCCCTTAGCGCTTCGGTACTCGACACCGGTGGCACGGGTGCCATCAAGCAGCACACGGGTAACATGCGCGCCGCTGCGAACCGTCAGGTTGGAACGCTCCTCGGCGGGTTCGAGATAGGCACGCGCATTACTGCACCGCATGCCGTCTTTCTGATAAGCGTAGTAGAACCCCACTCCCTCCTGCTCACTACCGTTGAAGTCCCTATTGAGCCGGTACCCTGCCTGCCTCGCTGCCTCAACGAAGGTCGCACTTAACGGGTTGGTGTAACGGCGCTCGGCAACATTGAGCGGACCTCCGAGGCCATGAAATTCAACCTCGGCCGAGTTCAGCTTCGGCTCGAAATGTTCGGATCTACGAAAGTAAGGTAGAACATCAGTGTATGACCACCCATCACAGCCCTGCCGCGCCCATTCGTCGTAGTCCCAGGCATGCCCGCGGATGTAGACCTGCGCGTTCATGCCACTAGAACCACCAAGCATTCTGCCCCGCGGCTGGAACAAGACACGGTCATGCATATGGGGCTGCGGTTCGGTATTGAACTGCCAATTGAATCGGCGGCTGAACATCAGCTGCAGGAAACCCAACGGCATGTTCACAAAAGGGTTACCGCGGCTCTCAGGTCCGGCTTCAAGCAGCAGCACCGAATAGCGGCCGCTCTCGGACAAACGGCTTGCAACCGCACACCCAGCAGAGCCCGCGCCGACCACCACATAATCGAATGCTTCAGGCGCCACCCCGCTCAGACGTTTCATTAACTTTTTGCCGTCAGCTTGACCATCAATTTGGAATAGCCCCGCACGAAGTTAGACTGCACACGCTCGGGCTCGCCAACAACTTCAATATTCTCGAAGCGTTTCAGCAACTCTTCCCACAGAATGCGAAGTTGCAGCTCGGCCAAGCGGTTACCCATGCAACGGTGAATGCCGTAACCAAAAGAGATATGGTTTCGCGCGTCCTTGCGATCAATAATAAGTTGATCAGGGTTTTCGAACTTGCGTTCGTCCCGGTTTCCCGAGGCATACCACATTAACACCCGATCCCCTTTCTTGATGGTCTGACCACGAAGCTCAACATCCTGGGTAGCAACCCTGCGCATATTCGCCAACGGGGTTTGCCAACGGATGATTTCCGAAACCATATTCGGAATCAACTCCGGTTTTGCCTTCAGTTTTCTAAATTCCTCGGGAAACTGATTCAAAGCCAGCACGCCACCACTCATCGAGTTGCGAGTGGTATCATTTCCACCAACAATAAGCAGCGCCAGATTCCCGATAAACTCCATCGGCCGATTGATCAGGTCTTTTGTATCTTCGTTGCTCTGCAGCATGCTGATCAAATCGAAACCCGGCTCTTCGCCAGCTGCGCGGCGAGCTTCCTTGTCACGCCACAATCTGGAGAAAGCCCTCGCCATGTCAGCGGCGTCATCAAACATGACATCTTCGTCGGTAAATTCCCCACCAGTGGCAGATGCCGCACCGGACAAGCGATCAGACCACTCGACTAGCTTGTGGCGCTCCTCATAAGGGAAATCCAGCAGCGTAGCCAACATGCGCCCTGTCAGCTCTTTTGATACTGCTGGCACCCAGTTAAAGGGTTTATTCAAGGGCAAGCTGTCCAGCACTTCGGCTGCACGAGAACGAATCAGTCCCTCCATTTCCTTTAGGTTTTTCGGCGCCACCACCCCTTGTACAGCCCGACGCTGTACATCATGCTTGGGCGGATCCATGGCGATGAACATTTCTACCGATAGTCCTTCAGGTGGATCACCCAGAATAATTTGCGGCTCTGAGGAGAACAATTCGTGACTCTTGTCCACGAACAAAATGTCTTCATAGCGAGTTATCGACCAGAAAGGACCGAATGGGCTCTTCTTCTGGTAGTGCACCGGGGCCTCATCACGCAACCGCTTGAAATAGGCGCGCCACTGATCTTGTCGATACAAAAATGGGTTACTGGTGTCGATGTCTTCGAGTGAGAGGGTATTGATATCGGGCACTGGCGTTTCGACGAAGTTAACCTGGGGACGCCGAGAACCAACGGTCTTTTTCTTTGCCTTCATCAACATCTTCAGCGCCTTGATCTGCAAATGCATCGGCACCACTTTGGACGAAGCGTTGATCATTTTAGTCTGGATAGCATTGGTTGAGCTTGTTTTTGTTGACATGGCGTCCTCCGTGCTTACATCTGGAATTCGGGCAAATGCACGGTCATGCCGTCCATCGCCTCCGTGGTTTCTATCTGACAACCCAGACGGGAGGTTCTCGCCCGCTCCGGGGTCATGGACAACATCTGCTCTTCCGCGTCACCGACTGCTCCAGTCTTGTCAAACCACTCATCCGCAACAATCATGTGGCAAGTGCCGCAAGCGCATTCCCCGCCACAGTCCCCATCAATACCAGGAACGGCATTATCGACGGCAATTTGCATTAGCGTAGAACCCACACCAAATTCCGTAACATGCTCGGTGTTGTCATGTTCGATAAAGATAATTTTTCCCACTGCGCGTCTCCTGCCAGTAATGTCTACTCTGAAGATTGGCGATGTTCTGCCACACCGGCGAGGACATTTCTTGACAGCACAGGGACATTTAAAGACAGTTAAGGGCGTTTTGAGAAGTGGCTGATGGCAATAACGATGCAGAAGAAGGATTCGCACAACATGCAAGCCGATATTCCCTCGAATTACTCACGCCTGATCGCCCGTGAACTGGGTCTGACTGCACGACAACTTCCCAAACTCTTGGGCGACACTGGGCTGGATATTGCACAGTTGCTCAGAGATGAAAGCCTGCTCACTGCGGCTCAGCAGATCCATATCCTGCGCAACGCATTGGAATTATCCGGCACACCAGAGTTCGGTTTACGGCTGGGCAGACGTCTAACCCCAGCAACCCATGGTGCGATGGGTTTTGTTGCCAATAGTAGTCCGGATCTGTATGCCGCGCTGCAAGCCGTTCACACTTTCCTGCCTACTCGGGCAAGCTTTATTCAAGTGGACTTGCAACAGACTGAAGACGATCTGGAGTGCGTTGTGAACTTCCAGGTGCCGATGGAAAATGATGTAGAGCGCTGCCTGGCGGATACTGTGATCAAGGCTTTTTTCGAGATTGGCGAGTTCATCGTAGGCCGCCCCTTGTATGAAGCCGAGGTCTGCTTCACCCATCCAGCCCCCGTCTACAAAGAGATGTACCGAGACTATTTGCCAGGTAAGATTTACTTTAACTGCGACCTATTCAAGCTCAAATTGCCAATGGCGTTGTGCCGAAAACCGAACGCATCTGCCAATCATGAAAGCTATCATCTAGCCTTGCAGCAGTGCGAATCTATGCTTGCGCGGCTGCAGACTCGTGAACCGGACTATCGGACTCGGCTAAAGAAAATGATGTTGTCTCGACCACCCGGAACACTCAGTGAAGAAGAGGCTGCAGCCACCCTCTTCATGAGCAAACGCACCCTGGCACGCAAGCTCAAAAGAGAAAACAGCAGTTTCAGGCAAATTCGCGAGGAAGTGTTATCCAGGCAGGCAGCAAGCTATTTATGCGACAGCCAAATGTCCGTTGAAGCCATCGCTACACTGTTGAATTATCACGATACGGCGAGCTTTAGGCGGGCTTTCAAGCGCTGGTTTGGTCTGACCCCTGATCAATACAGGCAAAGTACACATTAAGGATTATTACTCACAATAACGGCAAGCACAGTCATGAGCTCTCATTGAATAGAAAAAATCTATCGCTTGAGCACTCCATCCTTAATTACCGTCCACACAAAGTCTCCGATATCCTTGGCGGTATATCGGCCACCTTCGTTAAACCACGTTGCTACCCAGTTTAACGCTCCTAGCCCGATAAGGCGCAAAAGATCACGATCCACATCAGGACGAATCAGGTTTTGAGAGGACAAGGATTGCAGCATGGCAGACCAAAGAAGCTCGTATCTGTCTCGTAAATCAATCATTTCCTGGCGTGATGCACCATGCAAGGAGCGCCACTCAAAAAGGAGCACATAGACCATATCCGACCCACCAACCAGCAACTCAAGGTGGGCATTGATCCCCTGGCGCAACTGCTCAAGCGGCTCACTCTCTCCCCGAATTGCCTCAGACAAGGACGCCGACGCCTGCTCAAGCGCAAGCCGCATCAGGTCTACCAGGATGCTCTCTTTGGAGGGATAACGGTAATGCAGGCTACCAGGCAACATGCCACAAGCTTCGGCGATTTCCTTAACGGTGGTTTTATCAAATCCCTTTTGGCGAAACAGGCGAGCTGCTGCACCAAGCACAAACTCTCGGTCAGTCTCCGCCACCGGCGTTACCTGATTTTTCTTTCTTCCCACAAGCCACTCCCATGCTGTAAGCCTTTGATTCTAGCATTCCTTTTAAGGACGGCCCAGCCTTGCATACAGTTGTCGCCACCCCGGTTATACAGATAAAAACACGCTGTCTACCTATAAATATTGCATTTGGTTGGTTGAACAAATAAAGTCCGATTAATGGACTTTATTTGGGAGCTATCCAATGGCCCTAGAAAATCGCAAGATCGGTTATGACGAGGTCGTAACCCGTGACATTCACTTTCCCATGAACGTCGAAAACGTGGCCCGCCACTGGTTCGGTAATGATCCTTGGTCTACCCACTGGATGAACGCCATACTCGCCGCCGTCCCCGACGGCGAGCGCTGGGTGATGAACTCTGCCAGGCGACAGCTTGACAAGCTTGACGACCCGGAGGTTCTCAACGCCGCCAAGGAATTCATTCGTCAGGAGCGCATTCATGCTCGCGAACACGACGAAATGAATGCCATCGGGGTGCAGCATGGGGTTCCCATCGATAAGGTTGAAGGAGTATTTAAGCTGATTCGCAAGCAGCTCCAGCACCGCCTCAGTGACGACATGCAGAGCTCCATCGCTGCGGCTTTCGAGCACTTCACTGCCATTATATCCTCTGTACTCCTTGAGCATCCGGAGCTGTTTGACAAGACCCATCCGGAATTACGCGCCATGCTCTACTGGCACTTTGTCGAAGAAACTGAGCACAAGAGTGTCAGTTATGACGTGTTCGTCGATGCCAGTGGCGGCGGTTTTCGCAGTTATCGGTTGCGCGCCAGCGGCATGCTACTAGCCATCGCCCTGGGCTTCCCCATCATGATCGGCAACCAGACCTATCTGCTCTACAAGGACCGTCAGATCCTGAACCTGCGTTCAGCAGCGAAAATGGCCAAGATACTGTTCTGGCGCCCGGGCATTCTCTCCAAAGTGCTCGGTGGCGTGCCTCCCTACTTTTCACCCACCTTCCATCCCTGGGATGACGATAATCGTGATGTGATTCGTATCTGGAAGCGCGCCTACGAAGAAACCGGCGATGCGCAGAAGGCTTATCAGGCGCTGCGAAATCACCGGTCCACCAACATCCCCGAAACACTCTCTGCAGCACAACCTGAGCTCGCATGAGGACAGGCATGAAAAAGAAACCCTTGCCCCCATCGACCCAGGCAGCCGCAGTTATCACTGGGGCAGGCAGTGGCATCGGTCGCAGCTTCGCCTACGAAGTTGCACGTCGTGGCGGCTCAGTGCTGTGTGTTGATATCGATGCAGACCGTGCCGAACAGGTGGCCATCAGCCTGCGAGCACTCGGTACCCACGCCGTTGCCCAGGGGTGTGATGTGGGCGATGAAAAACAGATGGCGTCCCTGGCGGAAAATGCCGAGTCCTTGCTCGGCCGGCCGGTAACGCTGGTGATCAACAACGCCGGTGTAGGTCTCGGCGGCCCGATCGGTGAAGTGTCGCTTAAGGACTGGCACTGGTGTATGAACGTCAATCTCTGGGGCGTCATTCACGGCTGCCATTTTTTTGCCCCTCAGCTGCGGGACCTGGGTTACGGAGGCATCATCAACGTGGCCTCCGCTGCCGCCTTCGGGTCTGCCCCGGAAATGACCGCTTATAATGTCACCAAAGCCGGGGTGCTGGCCCTATCGGAAACACTCTCTTCCGAACTGGCAGGAACCGGCGTACAAGTCACCGCCCTATGCCCAACCGTGGTCCCGACCAATATCGTCGAGAATGGGCGTCTGCCTGAGCGTCGTCGTGATTTTGCTCGTTCAGCGATGACTCGCTATGCCCTGACCAACGCCGACCAGGTTGCTCGCCAGGCCCTCAATGCCCTCGACCGTGGCGACATGTACATGCTGCCACAGATTGACGGTCGCATTGCCTGGCGATTGAAACGCTTGACGCCAAGACTATACGCCCGCGCCATTGGCGGAGTTTACAGAATTCTGGCTGATTAAACCGCATTCATGGAATAAGGAACATTCAAGGAACCAGATATGGCCTCCATTCCCGCAAACATCATGAAGTTTCTTCTTCGCGCTGGGGTCAAGCGCGACATACACGACCCGGACAAACTGGTAAGACACCTGCGCAGAGTAATGAACGCGCCTTTGGCACCCTCACTACTGCCACGTGGAATACGGTTGCAGCGAAGCAAAGTTGCTGGAATATCAGGCCACTGGCTTAGTACCGCCGACCCCAAAACAACAATTCTCTACCTGCATGGTGGCGCGTTTATAGGCGGCCGACTTGATACCTATCATCACTTTTGTGGGCGCCTGGCTCACTCAATGAACGCGCGGGTCTTTCTCCCGGATTACCGGCTTGCCCCCGAACACCCGTTCCCGGCAGCGACGGATGATGCCTTTCATGTTTATCGTGAACTGATGGCTGATCCCCGCCCCATCATTATTGCTGGGGACTCAGCAGGCGGCAATCTTACTCTGGTTACGTTACTACGCGCCCGTGATCATGAGCTGAAAATGCCGGTCTGCGCCCTGGCCATTTCGCCAGCGTCGGATGCCCGAGGCGTCCTGATGTCTCGACAGGCGAACAGTGATACTGATGCCATGCTGTCCCATGGCATGATTGAGGTTGCAACGGATATCTATCTGGCAGGCGCGGATCCCGCCCACCCATATGCCTCCCCAATCACCCAAGACTTCACCGGCTTGCCGCCTATGCTTTTCACTGTCAGTAGCGAAGAGTGTCTGCGCGACGATACCCATGCAGCCGCTCACTGCGCCCGAGAAGCGGGCGTACCTGTGCAGCTTGTGGAACGTAAAGATATGCCGCACGTCTGGCCCGTATTCACCTTTCTGTTGCCAGAAGCAAAACAGGACTTCGCCACTATCGTCCGTTTTCTTCGCAGACATCTTGCCTCCACTGAAGTCAGTGAGAGGTCGTCTCACACTTCGAACGTTGGCATTGCGACAATTGCGGAGACATCGTCATGAACATGGCTGCTTTTGCAATCCAGAATGCTCGCCACAACGTTGCTCCTGATCATGAAGTCGTCATCATTGGCGCTGGCATTTCCGGCATTGGTGCCGCAATTCAGCTACGTGCCGATGGCATAAAGGACATTCTGATCCTTGAACGCAGTGAAGATGTGGGAGGCACATGGCGTGATAACCGTTATCCGGGGATCGCTGTCGACATTACCTCTTTCACCTACTCATTCTCGTTCGAACAGAACGCAAATTGGTCACGTGTATTTGCTCCGGGAAACGAGCTTTACCAGTACACCCGTCAGGTAACAAGCAAATATGGCATCTACCCACTTATTCGCTTTGGTATTGAAGTTACCCGCGCCCGTTTCGATCTAGCTAGCCATGTCTGGTTGATTGAACTTGGTGATGGTAGACAACTTCGTGCGCGCCATATTGTCTCGGCCTGCGGCGGGCTGATATCGCCCAAAATGCCGAATCTTGAAGGGCTTGAACAGTTTCAGGGCGACGTTATTCACACCGCCCGGTGGCCGGACGATCTGGATCTCAGTGACAAACGAGTTGCTGTAATAGGCACAGGCGCTACTGCAGTGCAGCTGATTCCGGAAATTGCCGGCAAGGCCCGCCAATTGGATGTCTACCAGCGCACCCCCATCTGGGTACTGAAAAAACCCGATCATAGCCTGCCCGGCTGGCTCAAGACTCTGTTCCGAACCGTACCGGGCCTGCAACGCACCCTTCGGGGCGCCACCGATACCGCCAGTGAAACCCTGATGGTGCTTTCAGCAATTTATTATCGCCAGGCCCCCTGGCTGGTCCGCATGTGCGAAAAGGCGGGCATAAACAACTTGCGCGAACAACTGCCCAACCGCAAAGACCTGTGGGAGAAACTGACACCGAAATACGGCTTCGGCTGTAAAAGACCAACCTTCTCCAACGACTATTTCCGCACCTTCGGCCGGGACAACGTCGAGCTGGTGACGACGCCGATCAAACGCATCACCTCCTGTGGCATCACCACCGAAGACGGCCGCTCACGACGCATAGATACCTTGATCCTGGCCACCGGCTACAAAACTTTTGAGAAAGGGAACATCCCCTCGTTCGAAGTCATCGGCAGCAACAACATTAATTTGGGCGATTTTTGGCATGACCATCGCTATCAGGCCTATGAAGGCCTGACCATCCCGGGCTACCCGAACTTTTACATCATGCTCGGGCCCTATGCCCTTATCGGAACCTCTTACTTCAAAATGGTCGAGGGCAATGCCATCCATCTCTCACGTTGTATTCGCGAAGCCAACCGGCGTGGCGCCACCCAAGTGGAAATTCGACAGTCAGTCCATGACAATTATTTCCATAATATCCAGAAACGTCAGCAGAACACGGTGTTCCTTAATCACAATTGCACGCTGTCGAACAGCTACTACTTCGACCATCATGGTGATGCGCCGATGCTGCGCCCATCAACATCTTTAGAAATGCTTTGGCGGGCCAAACATTTGCCGATGGACCACTACCGATTCAGTGAATTGGACTCCCACGCAAGCCACACCCCGGGAAGGCAGAACAATGGGAATGGGAGACAATCGGATAAGCGCACCCCCTGACGCCCAAGTAAAATGTCGGGCCGCTGGGCGCGGCAAAATAAAACAACTCAGCCAATCTGTTGAAGCATCCTAATGTAAACGGCACCCAAGATAATTTTTCGATTCTTCTAACCTTACGCTGGTGCGGTGCGCTGGATAGGTTTTACCTAGTCGAGAACACTGACTCATCGGCAACAGTTGACCGTAGTTTGCCAAGCGATATTACAACGCCCTATTCGCAAACCTCGATAGTCCATACAAGGGAGATAAGCAGCGACACTGCACAGACATGGACTCAAGAGCCTAAATCTGGCAAATTAATTGGTTGAACAACCAAACAATAAAACCGACATCAAAACTGATCTTTTCAGGAGCTCAAAATGCCTTCAACAAAAACAAAACGGTTGCCTCTCCTTTTTTTCACTTGCGGTACCGCTCTACTCTCTCCGGCTTTAACCAATGCTGGCGCTGGCGACGGAGCTACCAACTATGGGCTGGGCCCCATGAATGCCGGTACTGCCCTCGCGTTCAGCCCTTTTGCATCCAACAGCTGGTCGGTTTATTACAACCCGGCAGCCATGGCCGGCTCACCGGAAGGCGAGCTGAGCGCCATCGTGCAATATGGTGACCAGGAATTACGTGCTAAATCCCTGGGGGGAGCCGCGCCTTTAGCACGCGAGAATGATGTGCTCTCCGATACCAGTTCCGAACTATTATTAATCGGTTTCAAAAGTCGCATAGCCGGCATCTCAAGTATCGACAATCCCATATATTTCGGGCTTAACGTTGGCGTCGACGAATACTCATCCAACCTGCTGCCATACCAGGCAAACACTAGCCAGGAAGGGCAGTTTCTACGCTATGAATCACAGCCACTTTATCTCGCGTTTGGTGGTGCTATTAGTAATATCCTGAGAGGAGTCGACGTCGGCGCATCTGCGCGCCTGACACTGGAAGCCAAAGCAAACCTGGAAACAGTCTCCGACCTTGGCGGCAACACTGATTCAGAAAAGCTTTCTCTCGAAGCATCTCCGTCACTATCGCCGGCCCTGGGAATCAACATCCGCTCTGGCGAATTTTTTTGCGGTACCAGTCAGTGCATGCCTTTCGGCATGGACAAGTTGGAATTCGCACTATTTTGGCGCGGTGAAAGTAGTTACGAAGTTTCAGTCGATGCCAATGTGGTTGTGCCAGGGGTTATACCCGAACCAGGTCTGAGTCTGGCACTGAGTACAATCGACACTTATCAGCCCGAGGTTCTCGGTGCGGCCTTTTTGCTTCCAGTAGGACAATTCGAACTGACGGCAGGCATCGAGCAGCACAAATGGTCTGCGCTTGGACGCGAGTTTGCGAGTGACACTGTTCGCGACCAGGCCAATCTGGCGTTTGACGACATCACTATCCCCCGTATTGGCATCAGTTATCAGTGGTCGGAATCCATGAAGCTCTTTGCTGGCGCAGCCTTGGAGGAGTCACCCTTAAAGTCCACCCGCTCCCAGGACGTCAATTATCTGGACACAGATAAAAAAGTTTTCGGGCTAGGCGCAAGTTATCGTATAGCCAGTGCCCCGGTGATTAACATGCCGCTGGAGGTTGCCTTCGCTTACCAGTATCAGATGCTGGATGAGGCTGATTTCGAATTAACCTCCATTAACGCTCCCACCGACCCGGCACCTTTTGAAACCGTAAGGGCCGATGGTGAAATAAACGTATTTTCTTCCTCCCTGTCGCTGAAATTTTAACAGCATAAATGCGATTAATACCTGGAGAAGAGCAATGAATAAAAAACAACATATAATTCGCAAACTGTTTATTAGCGTGACAATAGTGATAGCAGCCCAGCTGACGGGCTGCGGTGGCGATCAGGGCGATGTGACCAATCAATGGAGCACTCCGGATACACTGATTTTTTCCTACCCTTATCCCGGCCAGACAGAAGTACCACCCACCGCGCCTGTGGTTCTGCGTTTTTCTTCCGTTCTTGATCAAACGGTAATGGATGATATTGAGGCGCGCCTACAGTTGGTCAGCAATATGGATGACAGTACTGTCATTGTTGACTATCAGGTAGTAGACAACGGCAGGGGGCTGATTCTGCGCCCTCAATCTCGTCTGCTTCCCACACAAACGTACCAGCTAGTTGTCATCGGCGATGGTTTGGGGGCCATTGATAAAGACTCCCTGGCCCGCGTGCAATTTCGTACCGCTGGCAACCAGGCGGGCGCATCGGAAGCCATGGGAAGTGGCTCTTTCAGGCTCCTCTCAGCTACCCCTCTGGACCAGCCATCATTGCTTGACTCGATTGATGATGCCAGCCGCTCCAACGACATGAGCACCTTCAGAATGTCGTTCAATCAAACGCTGGACCCGACGAGCATAGAATATGGTGAAAGCGGATCTGTGCAGCTTCGTGACAATCTGGGCAAACTGGTTCCCGCATCCATGTTCCTGCAGGGCCGATATCTGACACTTGACCCCGCCCGGGATCTGAAACCGGTAGAACACACACTGACTATTACCGGGCTGCGAGCCCAAACCTCCGGTGCTTTATTACCGCAATACGAGCGTACTTTTATTCCTGACTCAACACTTCCCCGCGCGACATCAATCCTCAAGGTAGGCAGCCTTGGTGTTGAACAACCTGAATTGACCTCAACATTAACCGGCAACCCGATCAACCAGGTGCCCGTACAATCCTTTGTACTAGGCGACAAGTCATTTACCGGGTTGAGCGGAAATCTTGCAGCCGATCTGGGATTTGCACCGAATTTTCCAGGTGCCGTGCCACTGCGGGTGCCCGCCGGCTCCGTCCTCAACGGTTCTCCTGTGGACGTCAATATTCTAGGCGAAATACCGTCCGGCCTCGAGACGGGTGAAGTCACCATCACTCTGCTCAGTGACGCCAATGGATATCTGATCCCCAATCCATTCAGCGATTCTTCGTCTGTCCCTCGTTATGCTTTGCTTAATATGGACGCGGCAATGACCGCAGAAGGGCAGGAGTCGAACGCAGCTCTCAGCCAGAACCTGCTAAATGTGCAGGTGGCCGGGTTAGCCGTTGTTAAAGATGGCATATTAGTGCTGGATGCGGTCAGCGTGGTCGAACCCGAGGTGCTGGGCTTGGAGAAGGCATCAGGCTTGCTCTCATTCCGCATGGAAGCCTATGAGAACCAACGTCAGGCGCCATCACCAACCCAGGATACGCGCCCTTTACAACTTCAGTCTTGGGCACCAGGACAAACCTTCCAACCCAATGCCCGTCCCGGTGATCCTGTTATTCTGAACTTCAATAAGCCCCTGGACCCTGCTTCTGTATTTCTCGACGGGGCATTGCAAGTCTCAGTCGATGGCATAACACAGACCTACCCGATGAGACATGATGGCGCCACCGTCTTGATCGGAGGGGACGTTCTTCAACACGGAAAAGACATCCAGGTGACCCTGACCAGCCTGCTTCGAGATACGCAAGGCAATCCGCTTAACCAGGATCGAACCCTCGACATTCGTCTTCCGGAATTCACCCTTCCCAATGACAACGCCAATGAATTACGTGCACCACTTGTCTCCGCTGTTTTCCCCGGATACCCCTGCGCGCTGACCGGGGCTGTGCTGACCGGGCAACGCGAAAACTGGCGAAACGGTCGATGCGTGGGAGGAAAAAATACTGACCCGCTTTATCCCGTACCGAACCTGTTCAAGGACTTTAGTCTCCGGGTTATCTTCAGCCGCAGCATCGACAGCAACACGGTCAATAACAATACGTTTGTTGTTGAACACTTCGATACCGTTAATAACGTATGGCAGCCCGTCAATGGTCGCCATAAAGTACTTGCACAGCGAATCGAATTTTTACCGAACAGTCCCTGGCGGGTTGGTGACCTTTACCGTTATACCCTGCACTCCGAGGAAGGAGCGCCGAACTGTGGAGTCAACGCCATATGTTCAAATGATGGAGCCCCTCTGCAAACACGGCAAATTTCTCAGTCCAGCTCCACAGCGCCTGGCCTTAGACAAGGAGGTCCGGACCTGACCAATCACTTTGTGGTAACAGGAGAAGAGGACAGGATTACCCGCGTATCATTACGGTCACTACCTGTAGCGGATGTCAACGCGAACCTCAGTCTCGATGACAATGAGCAAGGCGCCGTACCTGATGGCAATGGCGGAGCAACTGCCTCCGCCAATTACCTGAAACTTCAACTCAAAAGCCGATCAGGTGTAATAACCAATGCCAGCATTGGCTGTGGTATAGGCGACGACTGCCCAGAAAACAAGTTTGCCTTCGTCGCCTCAGGCGCCTTGCAAGCCGGGGTAAGCCAGTATGAGTCGGATATCACCATCAACCGACGCCTCATCGACAGCGACCCAATGACATCAAATGAAGTCACCGGCGCCGTCATTGCCAAAGTCTTCCCCACTGTTCTCCCAACGACGAGTGTGTTTCTGGAAGCCCGTGCACTGGGATTAATCACGATACCGTTAGACACCGGCCCCCTGGTGCTTCGCTTGGCATATGAAAACAATCAGCCCATTACTGGCTATATCACCCGAACCCCTGATGGCCCCTGGTTTAGCACCACGTTTGATCTCATGGTGGATGCACCAGAACTGGAACCACGACTACTCATTGAACTTGGGCATGACATCCGCAGTAAAAAAATAACCGGAGTCACCCTGGAAGGGCCGCTACGTTTTGTTGACGATGGTCGCCTGATTCTAAAAGTTCGCAACCCTGACCCTCTCGTCATACCAGCCAACATTGATCTGTTTGGCATAGGTTTGGCCGGTGTCGAATTGGAGGTACCGCCCCTCGGCGTGGACCTTACTTTTACCTTTTTGCCTGTAAAAGATTTTTAACGCACACCCCTCGTGCATATGCACATTTACGCCCCCTTTAATGGGGGCTTTTTTATGGTAGGTCATGCCCCTACAAGGAATTCGTCAGCCAGACAACCCAGCGATAATTTCCTCAAGCAGCACTTCCCTTTTTATACATGAAACGTTAATATTTGGTTGTTTAGCCAAACAAAAGCGCATCTAATAATGCATCATCACGATAGTCCCACAACGCTTGACCGGAGTGCTTCAAGCAGCCCCACGCAGACTGGCAGGAACATACAGTTCCACGGAAAAGGGGGGTTGGTTCTTAGTGCAACCCGGTTCGGAGATCCAAAGTCACCGCAGGTGCTACTGCTACATGGCGGCGGACAGACACGTCATGCCTGGGTGCACACGGCAAACGTAATGGCAAGGGCGGGATACTGCGCAACGACCATAGACGCCAGAGGTCATGGTGAAAGCCAGTGGTGCCCCAAAGGGGATTACAGCGCCACTGCTTTGATATCAGATCTCCGCAGCATCATTCAGTCTCTTCCCTCATCCCCTTATATCGTCGGTGCATCAATGGGCGGCCTCACCGCCATGCTCGCACTTGGAGAGGAGCCCTCCCTGACCTGCCAAGGCTTGGTACTGGTGGACGTAGCCCCCCGTCTAGAACGCAACGGTGTTCGCCGTGTTATTGAGTTTATGCGTCGCCACCATGACGGATTCGACTCGCTCGAGCAGGTCCAAGATGCTGTCGCTGCCTATAACCCAGCACGAAAAGCGCCTGCAAATTCTCAGGGACTGCGAAGAAATCTGCGTCAGGACGCTAACGGCCGCCTCCACTGGCACTGGGATCCGGCTTTTCTTGATCATGCGGTAATTCCTGAAGCAGATGAAAGCATGTTCGGTCGCACGCGGCTCAATCGCGCTGCTAAGAGCCTAGAACTACCAATATTACTGATCCGTGGTCATCACAGTGACGTGCTCAGCGAAGAGGGGGCCCAGGAATTGTTAGCCCTGGTGCCACATGCCCAGTACCGGGTGATCAATCAAGCGGGTCATATGGTAGCGGGTGATCGCAACAGCATCTTTACCGGAGCTGTGCTGGATTTTCTTCAGCGCCTTAACCCGAAATTTATTCACATACGCTCCTCTGACCGGAGATTTACATCATGAAACATAAGCATCTCGACGTGCTGATCATAGGCGCTGGCCTTTCCGGCGTTGGTGCAGCTTGCCACCTGAGCCGCAAGTGCCCACATCTACGCTATGGCATCCTCGAGCGACGCAAACGCGTTGGCGGTACCTGGGATCTATTTCGCTATCCGGGCATCCGTTCTGACTCGGATATGTTCACACTCGGCTATAACTTCCGCCCCTGGACAGACACCAAGATGCTTGCCGATGGCCCCTCTATTCGCAAGTACATTGAAGAAACCGCTGAACAGCACCAAGTCATTAAACACATTCAATTCGGTCTCAAAGTAATCTCCGAGGACTGGAGCAGCGATTTCAATCGCTGGACGGTGACCGCTATCAACGAGGAAACCGGTGAAGAGCAAACCTTCACGGCTGGATTTGTTCTCAACTGTACCGGTTATTATAACTATGATGCAGGCCACACGCCGAAAATTCCCGGCATCAACCGCTTTGGCGGAGATGTTATTCATCCGCAACACTGGCCAGAAAACTATGATTATAGCGGCAAACGAGTTGTAGTAATCGGTAGCGGTGCGACCGCAGTGACATTGGTTCCGGCAATGACAGACAAAGCCGAACATGTGACCATGCTGCAGCGCTCACCCACCTATGTCGCTTCCGTACCGGAACAAGATCTCATCTCCAAAAACCTGCGCCGGGTGCTACCAGAAATGGTCGTTTACCGTATGGCGCGCACACGCAACATCCTGCTGCAGAGAACCGTATTTAATCTTTCTATTCGCAAACCCAAAGCGATACGAAGAATATTGCTGGCCGCTGCCCGCAAGCAATTGGGGCCGGAGATCGACATGAAGCACTTCCAGCCTCATTACAACCCCTGGGAGGAGAGAATGTGCGCTGTGCCAAAGGGAGACCTTTTCAAGGTGCTTCGTGAAGGCAAAGCCTCAGTAGTGACCGACCACATTCAAAACATCACCAAAACCGGAATAAAACTGAAATCTGGTGATTGGATACCTGCAGATATTATCATCACTGCCACCGGCCTGGATTTACAAATGTTTGGAGGCGCAGATCTTCGTGTCGACGGCAAGAATGTCAACATATCAAACTCCATCATGTACAAAGGGCTGATGCTGGAAAATGTACCCAACATGGCATTGGTCTTTGGCTACACCAACGCCTCCTGGACTCTCAAAGCAGATATTGCCTCCGAGTTTGTTTGTCGCCTTCTGAAGCATATGCAGAAGACGGGTACGGAAAAGGTAACTCCTGTCGACAAAGAAGACTGCAGGTCTGATATCAACTTCCTCAACCTTCGTTCCGGGTACATTCAGCGCGCTGATGAACGTCTTCCTCGACAGGGCATCAAAGATCCCTGGCAAAATCTCAACGATTATCTTCACGATCTTCCAGCACTTCGCTATGGGAAAATGGACGATGGTTACCTGAAATTCGAGGGAGCAAATCTTCATAAAGCAAAACGCAGTCTAGTCCAACATCTTCTGGGCAGCACACTCACCAGGGAGGCACAACGATGAAATCATTTTCCGGAAAAGTCGCCGCTATTACCGGCGCAGGATCAGGCATCGGGCAAGCCACGGCAATTGCCCTGGCAAAAGAAGGGTGCCATTTGGCCATTTCGGATATCAGCCGGGAAAGCCTCGACAACACTATCGAATTGCTGGCGGGCTACCCTGTCGACATCAGCACTCATGTGGTTGATGTTAGTGACAGGGAAGCTGTCTATAAATACGCAGAAGACACCGTCACGACGCATGGAAAAGTGAACCTCATCATGAATAACGCCGGTGTCGGCCTTGGTGAGACCGTCGATAAAATGAGCTATGAAAACTTTGAATGGCTGATGAATATCAATTTTTGGGGAGTGGTATACGGAACGAAGGCATTTCTTCCTCACCTGAAGCAGGCAGGTGAGGGCCATATCATCAACATCTCCAGCGTTTTTGGAATCATCAGTGTTCCAACCCAGTCCGCCTACAATGCTGCAAAATTTGCCGTTCGCGGATTTACAGAGTCACTACGTGAAGAGCTTGATATCGCGGGAGATCCTGTCAGCGCCACATGCGTTCACCCAGGAGGGGTAAAAACCAATATCGCCCGCAATAGCCGCATGGGCGATATGGGCAGCATGAGCATTGGCGACAAGGAAGATGTTGCCAACATGTTCGAAAAGATTGCCATGACCACACCAGAAGCTGCTGCCAAAACCATTTTAAAGGGAGTTCGCAAAAACCAACGAAGAATACTGGTCGGCGGTGACGCGATCATGTTGGACACCACCCAGAGACTGATACCGACAGGCTATCAACGATTGCTCGAAGTCATGTTTAAAAAACAACAAATCTCGAACAAAAAATCGAATAAGGGTATTGCCTGACATTATTCAATAAACCATTACATTCTATACTGGAGGCGATATGCGCTCGTCTAAAACTGTAAAAAACATTAAGAAACTCAGCGGCGCTGTGGTGGGCATTCCGCCGCGTCATATCAATTTCGCATTTCCGGAATCCATGCCGAAATATTTTTATGCCGGAAATGCTACAGCAACCACCTTCTTTGCCATGCTTTCCGGTTTTTTTCCACCCGGTGAGCGTTACTTCATGGAATCCGTAAGACATTTCCGTGGCCAGGTAAAGGACGAATCACTACGGGCTGCTATATCAGGCTTCATGGGACAGGAAGCCATTCATGGGCGTGAACATGACCGGCTTAACCAGATTCTCGCCGAATACGGATATGACATGCAGTCGCCGGATCGGTTTGTCAAAATCGGCCTAGCCATACTGGAGAAATTACCGCCTAGCACTCGGCTAGCCGCTACAACCTTTATGGAACATTTCACTGCACTTCTTGCCGAACAGCTCCTTGACGATGAGCATTTCGTACGCCAGGCAGACCCAGAAATGATCAAGATATGGCAGTGGCATGCACTCGAAGAACTAGAGCATAAATCCGTTGCCTACGATGTTTATGAACTTATTGGCAACAGCCGGACAGAGCGGGTAGCCGCAGCACTCGCCTCCATGGTGGTATTGTTGCCGATGTTGGGCATTACCTGGAGCTGGATGCTCGCGAAAGACGGCCAGCTTGGCAAAATCAGTGACAATATCAAAGGACTCAATATACTGTTCGGGCGTAACGGCTTTGTGTCGCAAATCCTGTCTCGTCTTCCGGAGTTCATTCAGCCCAATTTTCATCCAGATCAACACGATACAAAAGGGCTGGAAAAACTTTGGCGTGAAAAGCTGTTCTCAGAAGGCGGTCAACTCCATGACCTTTATAGTAATCCGGCTGCGTGATTAGATGTATATTAAACTCCGCTCGCCACCCACATGGTGACGAGCGGAGCCAATCCTGGTTCATTTCTTCACTGACTTGCCAAGTCAAAAAATATTACAATATCGTATCAATTCGCCTATTACGCTTCCCGCATTTACAGTTCCAGCCTACCTATTAAAACCCTTAAACAATCCATAATAGTAAGGCCAACATTAAAATCGAAGCGATCCGCTGCCGGTAGCACCATGCAGGGCAGGATCACAATCGGGTTGTTTGATCAACCGGGGCCCTACTCGTATAAAGCCACCAGGCGTCAAAACGGAATAGGGAGCGTTTCTGCATCATAGAGAATAACCTCTTTGACTGCGAATAATGGTTGCGAGAACATCGCAGCGCCAAGGCCCACATCATGAGAAAACCAGAGAGCGTCTAAAAACTCCGAATTATCGTCATTCTTACAACCGTGACGTGCTTATTCGGAAAAGCGAAACACATATCGTCAGCTCGCTGACGGCCCACGGCTCAGAAGGCATGACATTCAGCGACATTTTTCAATGACTTAAGACACATTATGCCGAATATTGCCTACGGCAATTCCGGTATTTTCAGCGGTTTAACAAACCGCGAACCATATACCGTTAGCTTAGGATGCTTGACTGCCTGTTCGTTAACTCACATCCTCAAGAATGAATTGTGCTGCTCGCTCACCAATCATCATGCACGGCGCATTCGTATTACCACTAATTAACAATGGCATGATCGAGGCATCCGCGACTCGCAATCCCCGCACACCGTTTACCCGCAGGCGAACATCTACCACCGCCTTTTCATCACTGCCCATACGGCAAGTGCCGACGGGGTGATAGATTGTTTCCGCCCGCTGACGAATATCTGCGTCAATCTGGTCATCACTCTCAACGCAAGAATCCGGCTCATCATCGCCGCCAAACGCAGAAACGAAAGACTGGCTGTGAAACACTTTTCTGGCTAGTTTCACGCCTTCACGGAGCACAAGAATATCGTCAGGATGAGAAAGATAGTTTGGGTCTATCAAAGGCGCAGCAAATGGATCGCTATTGGCCAATCGAATCTGTC
>UEXM01000867.1_pt1 | contig 29034 bp, 38 predicted proteins | sample 1796661 | NCBI WGS metagenome assembly UEXM01 (sample SAMEA4772469, study PRJEB27181) | metagenome
ATTTATACAGAGAGATTATAGTGAAAGAGCATTAAAAAAGAATAACCCATGAAAAAAATAACAACCATACTAATACTAATACTATCATTAGGAGTATATAGCCAAGACATTAAAATAACATACGATAAGGAACAACAATAGTATATTATAAACTCAAACGAACCTATTAAAAAAATAGAATACGCAAGAGTAAAGAACAAACAATACAATCATTTAAAGACTGTAGAACCATGTAATAATACTTACGTAATACCTAACAACCATTTTAAATATAAAACCATTAGAGTAACTATAACAACACACTCGGGTGCAATGATACAAGACTTTATAACTAAAAATAAACGTATGTAATGGATAAGTTTAAAATAGAATCACATAATGCACTATTAATATATGTAGCAGCTTGTTTAATATTTTTATTTGCTTTAGCTATCAGTGGAGCGTCAGAAGTTGAGAAAAGAGAAGAAGCGCTATCTACTTTTATTGGAGATAAATACAAAACACATAAGATTGTATGATATAAATATCCAAATAGTTTATTGCTAAGCAGTGGTGAATGGATTGATTATAGAATCGTATTAAATAAATAACTAAAACAAAAAGAAAGTAATAATAAAAGGGATAAGCCGAAACCCTAAATAGTCGGTAAACATTTAAAAACAATTACATTATGTTAAAAAACATTTCAAATTTAGGAACAGTATTAAGTAAACAAGACCAGCAAAAAGTAAAAGGTGGACAGCATTATGCAGTACATCATTGTGGGTCAAATATATTTCACGAAACATGTAACAGTAGTGGTTATTGTAGGTATGAAAGATATGTAGTTCATAACGGTGATGTAGTAGAGTATTTTGCAAATTCAAGTCAAGGCGTAATGGCAGAAGTTTGCTAAAAAATAATACATTAAAAGCCTTGTATATAACACATAAGGCTTTTATCTTTGCAAAGCATGAATGTAAGGGACTCATGTAATTTATATATTAAGGGGTGAAACACGTTGTAAAAGGCGTGTTTTTTTATACAAGTCTTTGGAAGTTATAAGCACCATTACTAAATTCATCTTGTTCTTTGAATCTTCTATAGTACCAGTTATAACTTCTTTTAACTTCAGCTACATTATTAAACAGCGTAACGAACTCACTTAGATTCGTGGCTATTACTATTACTTTATTATCCTTACAGCAGCTATATAAGCTCTTCACCTCATTATTCATGTTACAAATATAAAAAATAAACGGGATTATTTTATAAAAAGTTTGGTTATTATGTAAAAAGTATATATCTTTACAGTGCTAAAAGTAGATTTTTTCATATTAAATTTTGCTCTCTACTTGTAAAAAGAAATGAGGTGATTAATGAAGTAGTACAAGTAGAGAGTTTTTAAACGGTAAAGTGGCGGAATTGGTAGACGCTATTAATAGTCAGGGCGATATCCCTATAAAGTAAAGTTAGATATAACTTGAAATTGATAACGGCGTGCAGGTTCGAGTCCTGTCTTTACCACAAAGTTAGTTTTTAGTATCAGTAATTAGTTAGTTTAATTATTAAGTCCCTCGTATAGTTAGCGGGGGATTTTACCTAAAAACTATAACAAACGTAATAATAAATTAAATAACAATAAACTAAAACACCATGAATAAATTAAACATAACAATAGAGACTAAAGAACATACTTTGAACTAGATTAAGATATGATTAAAGCAAACGATTTACGAATAGGAAATTATATATGGAATCCTGTACAACAATGTTATACAAAAGTAAATTTACAAGTATTAAGCAATATTATATCAGATGATTACTATAAAAGAAAAAATGAATATAGGTTTCAAGAGATTGAATTGACGGATGAAATCCTTCTAAAGTGTGGTTTTAATAGGAATCATGACGAATATGAATTAGAAGGGTTTATAATAGAAGAGGCTGGATGCGGAGAATATTATTATACTGCTGGTGAAGGTGTAAAGTTAAACCAATTACCAATACAGTATTTACATGCACTACAGAACTGGTATTATTTGTACCAAGGCGATGAAGAACTAGAAATAAAACTATAGACAATGGACTACGATATAATAATACATAGAAGACCTAAGTCAATAAATGATGCATTGATTGTTAAGTGTAAATTTACAGGTATTTATTTATTAGATATACCACTTACTAGTGATACAGTTTATCAATTAACAAAAGTAGTTAACGAAATACACGATAAAAATAAGTAACACAATGAGAGAACTAACTAAACAAAAAATAAAACAACTATTAAACCATCAAGAAACAGGTTTAAAAGAAAGAAATACTATAAGAAAGCATATATCTAGATTAATACCAGTATTAAGCAGAGAGTTAATAAACTACTTAGTACTTGAATTAGATGTAACCAGGGACATAGTAAAAGAAGATATTAAATTCTACGAGTTATTAAATAAATACTCTAGGAAAGACTTTGAAGATTCAAACGATAAGAACCTTCCAACTATCTTGCATAAAATGAATATGCTAAGTGTTTATATAAACTCAATTAATAACGCAGAAGAACGATTAAAATAAATTTACGTACCTTGTATGTAGTAAATAGATAATATGGGTAAAAGTAAATGCATAGAAAGACTAGTATTTAAATACGATCCAATACTAGGATTAACATTCTATTTAAAGAAGTATAAAACGTATAACAAAGAAAGTAAATATATAAAGTAATGTCAGCAGGAGCACCAGAAGAAAATAAGAACGCAGAGAAATGGACAGAAGATAAAGCTATTGAATTCTTTAATGATTCATTTAAGCTATGTGATGAAAAAGGACATGACTTTATAGGGGAAGTGGCAAGAGATATGAATACTTACAGAGAAATATATGTTTATTTAAAAGATAAATATAAAAGCTGTAAGAGCCTATATAACAACCTTTTACAACTATGTGAGGCAAATTGTTTTTCACACGGAAAGAAAGGAGAGATCAATACAGCAATGGCTATCGTTAACTTAAAGAGCAATCACGGATGGACTGATAGAGTAGATACAACCACTAAAGACAAGGAAGTATCAACAACAACTATCATTAACTTAGGAGAAGGTAAGAACCCTGATAAATAGATTATGAAATCAAATAAAACATATTTATTTTGGGATAGTTCAAATCAAGGAACTTACATTAAGCCTAAGCCAAAAGTTAATAAAGAAAGTGTTGAAAACAGATGTTGCCCTATTCCTTCAATAGAATGGACACCTTGTAATTCCAAGATAAAATAATTAATGCAACTACTCCCTAAACAACAACACGCAGTATATTACTTAAAAGATTCTATCACTAAAGAAATACTTTACGGTGGAGCAGCTGGAGGAGCAAAAACTACTTTAGGTTGCATGTGGTTAATAGAGAGTTGCCAGAAGTACCCAGGAAGTCGTTGGTTAATGGGTAGGTCAAAACTTAAAGCTTTAAAGAGAACCACGCTTTCAACTTTTTTTGACTTAGTGAAAATATTTAACATATCAGATCAATTCACATATAACGCTCAGAGTAACGAGATAACATGGAATAATGGCAGTGTAATAATATTAATGGATTTGTTTCTTTATCCTTCAGACCCTAATTTTGATGATTTAGGTTCACTTGAAATATGTGGCGCATTTGTAGATGAATGTAACCAAGTAGTACACAAGGCATGGCAAATAGTTAAATCTCGTTGCAGATATAAACTTAAAGAATTTGGAATAGTTGGAAAAGTATTAGGTAGTTGTAACCCTGCTAAAAATTGGACTTATAAAGAGTTTTATAAAAAAGATAAAGATGGGACTTTAGATTCTACTCGAAAGTTTATACAAGCATTACCAACAGACAACCCACACCTTCCAGAGTCTTATTTAGAATCTTTATTATCGTTAGATAAGAACAGCGTACAAAGGTTATACTATGGTAACTGGGAGTACGACGATGATCCAAGTGCATTAATAGACACCGATGCAATAGCAGATTACTTTAACCCTATTCACATACCAAGAGGAGGCACAAAGTATTTGACTATTGATGTCGCACGTAAAGGAAAGGATAAAACAGTATTTAGAGTATGGGAAGGATTTTTATGTACTCATAGATATGAGATACCAGAGGATGAAATACCACCACAAGTAGAAAAAGCTAAAGAGATACAAAGAAATCATGGCATAAGTAACAGTTGTACTATAGCGGACGAAGATGGTGTAGGAGGTGGATTTGTAGATATGTTGAGATGTAAAGGGTTTATAAATAACTTAACTCCTATAAAGGAATTAGTTGGCGACACTAAAATTACACCAAATTATAAAAACCTTAAATCACAATGTGCCATAAGAATGGCTAACAAAATACAAAATAGACAAGCTGGAGAACTATGTAATGATTCCTTAGTAAGAGATAGAACCTCAGAAGAAATGGAACAGGTTAAGATTTACAACATGGATAAAGATGTTAAGTTAACTGTTCTACCAAAAGAAAAAATAAAGGACTTGATTGGACGATCAACAGACGATTGGGATAGTATAATGATGAGATACTATTTTGAACTACAGCCAAAAAGATCAATAAGAATAAGAACACGTAAAAGATAAATGATGAGTAAATTTGTAAAAAAACCAATTATAATTGATGCGTTTCAGTTTTATATTGACAGCATGCCTGATTGGTTTATGAATAAGGTCAGCAGTAATGATGTTATATTAAAAAAATGCGATTTTAATAAATACACTATTCAAGAAGCTTATTGTGAAATAAAAACTAGTGAAGGCATAATGACCTGTAATGGTGGTGATTATGTAATACTAGAACCGTTTGATAAAGACAGAGTTTTATACCCATGTAAAAAAGAAATATTTGAATTAACTTATGAGAAACTACACACTCAAGACATACGTTAAGAACAAAGAAAAGTACGGAGTCCTTGAACATGTAATCGGTAAACCAGATTACAATGGTAAGACTATTGATATTGACGAGCTTACATTTGCTGAAGTAAAGTTTGTTATGAAAGGATTGGGTGAGATAAGTACATGGGATAGTATCAAAGAGATATTTAAGAACTGTTTTAGTTGGGATAAACAATTAGAAGATGATTTAATAAATAATAAGAATAGAATATTTAGCGCAAAAGAATCTAAAGTAAAGAAACGTCACGATAAATCATTAGATAAATGGTTTTGGAGTGGAAAAGTAGTTGAGTTCTTTGAAGCTCGTAATTTTATTATAGCAGAGTTCAAGAAACTTATAGAGCAAGAACAGAAAATGCTAAGTAGTGTTGATCCTGTCAACTCTTTATTATGGAAGCAAGCAGGAGGTGATAAGTTAAATAGATTTGGTGGTATATTGCCACTTAATCAATTAGGTAAATTATATGGACAATTTCCTTTTGATCTACAAAATAGGAAATATATGGAAATTTTCTTACTTTTAACAATCGAAAAGGAGAGTGGAGAAATACAAACAAAGTTCAGTAAATTAAAGGCGCAAACTAATAAGAAGTAGATATGAATGTAATAATTGAAATGGAGAACGACGACGACAGAATCCATAATCTTCATATTGTAAGTAATGCAATAAATGAATTAGGATTGCAAGTTACTATACAAGCCAGAAATAAACAATGCATAGAAAACAACTAAATGAGAGACTTAGTTAGAATATTACAAAGTTATTGTGCTGCAAATAGCATAGAGTTTAGATACGGTTCAGAACAGCATTTAAACTTGCTACAAGGTACACTTACTTACAATCAAGTATATTTACTATTGTTTCCAGTTACTAGGTTGACAGTTCAAAACGCTGATAGTATAAAAGTACAGGGAACTAGATTTACTGGTAGGTTTATGTTAGTACGTGGTAGCGACCTTGCAAACCATTACTTTAATGAGAATCAAAAAGACCAAGCAACAAGTAAATATACTATTAACATTGAACCGTTATTAGCAACTAATAGGGCAATAGCAGAACACTTAATGTGTAATGAAAGTTTAATAATAGATCAACACCAATGCCAGGACGCTGTTAATGTAATGGATGCTAATAAGGACGGTCTTTGGTGTACGTTTAACTATAGACAGTTTAGATAATGGACACATCAGCGGAAATTGAAAGAGAACTTAATATACTTATGCAAGAGCTAATCGCAGCTTATGATGCAAAAGGTATGAGGGCTTCTGGTAGATGGGCTGATAGTTTACAAGTAGAAGTTAATGGAACACGAGGTATATTAACAGGATTACAATATACAGAACAACTACAATATGGTAGAAGGGCTGGAAGGTTTCCACCAGTTGAACAGATTGAACAATGGATAAGAGATAAAGGGATTCAAGCAATAGACGCAAGTATAAACATTAGAACACTTGCTTTCTTAATAGCTCGCAAGATATCACGTGAAGGATGGAATAGGCAAGGATTTGGAGGAGTTGAATTAGTGGACGAGGTATTAACACCAGCAAGAATACAACAAGCCTTAGATAATATTTCTTTAACAGCAGCGACAGTATTAAGTGAAATGATTATGGTAGAGTTTTCAGATTTAAACGTATAGAATGGCATTAGTATTTACAAAAGAATTAGCACCAGACAAATGGTTACTATCAGATAACAATAATATTATACAGTTTACGGACGATGTAACTAGTAGAACCATTTTATATGCAGACTTTACAGTAGGAATAGAAACACCTAGTAGAGTGTATGCAGACCCTAATGGTGTTATATGGTATAATGTAAGGGAAAATGTATCAGCTCGCTTAAATGACTACGACGATACGTTAGACTTTAATAATATCACACCTTCAGACATAAACACTTTCTTTTTAAATAGTGATAAGAACTATCTTAGTTACACCATAGCGATTAATGTTGTGTTTACTAACGCTGAAACATTAGCAGCAACAACTACATCAAACTTTCTTTTGGGAGTAGAACAGACTGAGGACTTTTTTAAGGGTGTTACTATCAAGAACAAAGACATTGCTATGTTAAGCCCATTAAAAGACAATACAAATACTAGAAGCTACTTAAACTACTGGGAGGGTTATCCTTTTGATGTTGGTTTTACAAGGAAAATAAGTGATTCAACAAACATAACTACAATACAAAACTTATCTACTGGGCAAACATCGCCTACATTTTCGATTACTAATATAATTAGCAGACTTGTATTCTCAAATGGAACTACCAATATCACTATTGAGGATCATTTACCATTAGGTACTGGGTTAAATATATTACAATTAGATGCTAATACGCAACTGGAGATAAATAAAATAGAAGCTACTTGCGGTAGTTATATTAAATGGCTTAATCAATATGGAGGTTTTAACTATTGGTTATTTGCTACTAGTTCACGAGCTATTAGAACTAGAGATAGAGGTACAATAAACAATGACTTTAACAACATTGAAGATTCAGTAAGCGAACGACGTTCTTTAGGTAGAGATGCAAGCGAACAGTTAACTGTGTTCTACGAAAACTTAAACGATAATGATATACGTTTACTTAAAGGAATGATACAAAGCCCTAAGATATACTTATACATGGGTGAGAGATACACGCCAAGAGCTTTACAAAATTGGATTGAGATTACTTTGCCTAATAAGAACATGGATCTGAATAACTTTAGGAATAGAGTGCCTAATGGAACTATAGTTATAGATTTACCACCAGTTAAAACTATTGCACTATAATGGGTAGGCTATTTATAAATAACCAGGAACTAGACTTACCTAATAACTTTAGATTTGCTAGGACTAAACAAGTTAATACAATTGGTAGATTAGATAATAGACAAGCTAATTATACTCAGAACATAAGACTACCAAGGACTAAGAATAATACTAGAATATTTAATTACTTAGGAGCTTTAGGTAATAGCTCAGTAGCACCATACCAGTTAAACGGATTAAGATATGTTAACGAAAGTGGTATAGATGAGATATTCGACGGCAGGGCTACAGTAAGAAATACAAACGAGTTTTATAACATTGCAATATATGATGGATTCGTATCATTTACCAAGGCAATTGAAAATAGAGTTTTAACCGATATAGATTTATCAGAGTTAAACCATCTTAAGAATCTAACAACAATAGAAAATTCTTGGAATCAAAACTTAAACTACAGATATATAATAGCAGACTATAATGGTAACACTACTGTTAATGGTAGGTGGAACATAGATTTTTTAATACCTAGTGTTAATGTCAGATACCTTTGGGACAGAGTACACCAGTTTGCAGGTTTTACTTATGATGCTAGTATTGTGACTGATAACTTATTAGACGACCTTTGGATAACATACCCAAAAGCAATAAGCGATGATACTCAAGTTACGATACCGTTATTTAACAGAACTTGGACAACTGAGATAAGATACAGAACTATAGGTCAAGACCCTTCTACAATAGCCAATGTAAGTTCTGCATTACAAGTTACTGTTAATAACACAGGTACACCGATACCAATAAACAATGCTTACTTATTAGGTAGAGCTTTGACAGTTCAAAATCCTAATACTGCAGATCCTAATCCTAGAATATTAGATAACTTCTATGTAGAGATAGTACAAACTGCTTTATTTAAAGTAAGTGTAAGAGGTACTATTAATAGAGATAACAGTCCACTTACAGGAGGTAATTTATCAGTGGTTATATATAACCCTCCAGTAGATAATCCAGTACCTTCAGAAACTAGGGAAATAGGATCATTTTCTTTTGGACAAGAATTTAATCATGTATTTTACACTAGTGTTACCGCAGGTAGATTTATTAGTATTGATGCTATATATGCAAGTCTTGATCCTAATCAAATAAATTCAACAGGTAGTGTAATTGTAGAAATAGAAGCCGTTACTGGTAATACGATTGATTTTGAGGAAGCATTTATTGATTTTTCTATACAAGACTTTATCAATGAGATTCTTTGGAGATTCAGTTTAACACCATTTAAAGAGAAATATAGAAACCATATACAATATTTGACCAGTGCTGAGTGGTTACAGAATACAGAGCGACTAGATTGGAGTGCATCACAAAATAAATACATAAGCCCTAACAATGAATCTTATGTGTTATCAGGATATGCACAAAGAAATTATATGAGGTATCAATATGACGACGACATACTAAATCATAACGACGGATTTTTAGATGTGGCCAATTCTAATATAGCATCAAATAGAGATATTATAAGCAGTAATATGTTTTCTCCAGAGCCAGAAAGAAGCAGCGTATTAGGTGTTATATATAACATATATAAGTTTTGGGACAGAGAACCACAAGACAGTGGAGAAATAAAATATAAAGATTTAGAGAATAGATTTTACATGATACGTTCGCAACGTATTAATCAAATCATCGGTTTAGAAAGTGAATTGTCTGGCCAGACAGCAGCAGGAAGTGCTTATGATAGGGAATCATTTAGCGGATTATCTTTCACTGAAATTATAAATAACTATTATAGACCGTTACATAGTATTTTAAATAGTGCAAGACTATTAACAGCCAATATATATTTAAACGATTTAGACATAGCTAACATTGATTTTAGAAAGCTAATATATATTCGCGAGGAAGGTTCGTATTTTATTATTAATAGAGTGCCTAATTATATAGATGCTGGAATATATAGAGTTCAATTACTAGAAGTAGATTTAGGTGCAGTTGATCCAGAAGAAAATGTAGGAGGTGTAACACCATCTATTGCATTGTCTAGTGAAGCCGTAGCACCAACAACAGGAAAAGTAAATTGGTCTATAGTAAGTAACGTACAATTTATATCTTATACACCACAGGACGGTGTTATAGTTAGGGCGTTACAAATAAACCCTACGACTGGACAGCAAACTGGCGTGTTTATGGAAGGAGATGTTGATGAGTCAACAGGATTGCAAACGTTTGAATTACCAAACTCATTGACACCGCAAACATGTGGGCTATGGCAATTATTCGCTATAGATGCTAATAGAATGTTTACTTCAACAGCATCAGAAGTAATTGTTCCTTGTCCTACATTTGTAAACGAACCAAGGGCTACTATATTTGTAAGGAACGAACCAGTACCAGGGAGTACATTGAATCCAATTACAAGGGAAGTCGTATATAGATTTGAAAATTATACACCTACATCTGGAAGTATTACAATACAAAGACTAGCATTTCCTAATGGTAACCCAGTTGGATCAATATCAACAAATACTATAACACAATTTGCACCAGACACGGATCATGTAGTTAACTTAGTGTTTCAAGATGGTTTAGATTGGTATAGAGTAACATTAATAACTCCAGAAGTAACAGTACAATGGGCAGCTATTGTAACATAAATAAAGAGTATGGCAGAAAGAATAACAATAGCAGAATTAAATATTGATGAATCAGCGTTAGTACGTTCGACTCAGGCGATACGTGAACAGATAGATTCTTTAAGGTTATCGCAAAGACAATTAGACAGAAGTACTGAAGAAGGTAGAACACAATTTGTTCGTAATGAAGCAACTATAAGGAGTTTAAATACTGAATATAGAAATAATCAAAGAGCTTTAAACCAAAGAATTACAGTTACACAAGATGCAACCGTAAGAGAAGAACAATTAAATCAAGTATTAGGTAGAGAGGTAACGACAATAACAGAAGCTAGAGAGCAAACACAAGTGTTAACTAGGTTACGAAATGAAACCAATGCAACTACTGAAGAAGGTGCTGAATTAATAGCAAGACTTAATCAACAAATAAATAGCAATACTGAATTTACTAGAGAAAATGGAGATGCGTTTTTGCAGAATAGGTTAAATGTTGGTAATTATACACAAAGTGTAAGAGATGCGTTCGAAGAGATAGAAGCGAGTAGAACAGTTTTGCGTGAACAATCACAGTCTTTACAAGATTTGAGAGATGAAACTGAGGAAGGATCGCAGCAATGGAATTTCTACAATCAACAGATAACACAAGTTAATATAGAAATAAGGTCACTATCTGATTCTTTGGGAGAAATTAACGAAGAAGCCGTTTCTACTAGTGCGGCAAGTCAGTTATTGTCTGGAAATTTTACAGGATTAGCTGAAACTTCTGCTAGTGCAGGTGGAGCAATGGGATTATTAACTGCTGGATTAAATACCGCTAGAGCTGCTGTGATAAGATTTACACAATCTACATTAGCTTTTTTAGCAACTCCTATAGGTGTAGTAGTTGCATTAATAGCTGGCGCATTCGTACTAGTTCAAAACGCATTAAGCAGAAGTGAAGAAGCTACAAATAGATTAAGTGGTGCTTTTGCTGGTATTAGTGGAATATTAAACGCAGTGCTTAGAGCTTTAGAGCCATTAGGAAATATTTTAATTGATGGTATTGTTGCAGGTTTTGAATTAGCAGCAAGCGCAGCGGAAGCATGGCTAGATACAGCAGCACGAGTTGCAAGTTTTTTAGGGTTCGATAGCGTTGCTGAAAGTATTAATTCTTTTGGAGATTCATTGGAACGAGCAGCGGAAGAAGGCAGAAGGTTAGCAGCAGCAGAAAACCAACTAGCAGCAGCACAAAGACGATCACAAGTTATACAATTAGAATATCAAAGAACAGCAGAAACATTAAGACAAACACGTGACAATGATGTATTAAGTATCAGAGAGAGAATTGCAGCTAATGACGAACTAGGAAGGGTGTTAGAACGACAATTGGCTGAGGAGTTAAGAATTGCAAATTTAGCTTTAGAAGTTGCAAATTTAAGAATACAGGCAGAAGGAAGAACGCAAGCAACATTAGATCAACAAGCAGAAGCACTAACACAGATAGCAGATATACAAGAACGTATTACAGGGCAAGAAAGTGAACAGTTAACAAATAGAAACTCTTTATTAAGAGATGCAGCAAACTTATTAACAGCTAGACTGGAACAAGAACAAGAAGCATTTAGATTAGAACGACAGCTAATAGATGAAAATGCACAAGATAGATTAGATACTGAGAGACAAGCATCGCAAAGACAATTAGAACTTTTAGAAACTCAACTACGTAATAGATTAATAACCAGAGAACAATTTAATGTTGGTAGATTAAATATAGCTATTGCTTTAAGGGATGCCTTACAAGCTGTAGAAGATGAAGAAGAAGAACAAAGAGAAGCACGTTTAGAAAGGGAACGAGCATTTGAAGGTAGAAGAGATCAATTATTAAATGAAATTAGATTAGCCAGAGAAGAAGCTGGGCAAGCTAGGGAAGAGTTAAGAGTACAACAAGAATTCGAAGCTAATGTAGCAGAGTTGGAACGACTAGAAATAACAGAAACCGAACGAACTGAATTACTTGCTTTATTAACGGAGCAACGTGGACAGGTATTACAAGACATTAGAAATAGATTAGCGGAAGAATCACTAAGTGCTTTTCAAGATACATTAGATGAAGAGAATTCTGCGCGTCAAGCAGCGGGTGATGCAAGTGTGGCTATTCAATCACAAATAGCCAGCGCATTAGTAGGAATACTTGGAGATAGTTTAGGAGCTAGATTAGCAGGTATTGCAATTGAAGCAGCTTTACAAGTAGCACAAGTGCAATCAACAGCAGCAGCAGCTTCAGCAACTAACTTAGCTCAAGCAACAGCAGCAGCACCTCCACCATTTAACTTACCATTCATTGCTACCGCCTTAGGACAGAATGCAGGTATAGAAGCGAATGCAGGTATTCAAACATCTAGAATTGTTGCAGCGGCAGCAGTACAAGGATTGACAAGTAGCTTGAGTAGTTTAAGATTTGAGAAAGGTGGTATCGTTGGAATTGACGGAGCGAGGCACGCACAAGGAGGTGTACCGATATTTGCGGGCAATCAATATGTAGGTGAAGCTGAAGGAGGCGAAGGTATCGGTATTTTAAATCGTGCTGCATATTCAGATTTTATGAATTATAATAACAGTTTTAACGGAGGAAACTCTGGCAATGGTAAATTCCAAGGTGGTGGAATTATTACGCAAGCAGTAGCACCGATAAACAGTACAGATGATATGGTGGCAGGTATAGCACAATCTTTACAGGAAATGCAAGTATTTGTAGCGGTCGAAGATATTAACACAGGGCAACAAAACTTTGCTCAAATAGAAAACGAAGCAAACCTTGGATAATCCTATTAAAATAGCACAGGCATGGGTTAATGTATTTATCAAAGACCCCAAAGTAGAAAAGGAAGCAAAACGTAGAGCTGAAATATGTGGGCAATGTGATTTTGCAAAGTATGGTAAAATACTTAAATTTGTAAAAGACGACTTAAAAGAAGTAGAAGGTATGTATTGCAGTGATTGTAATGGATGTCCTTTAATAGCAAAAATACGAGGAGAGGTTATATGCAAGAAATGGAAAGCAGATACGAAACAATAAGTTCAATGGGCGATGAGTTTATAAAATTTATTAGGATTGGATTAATACCAATACATCTAACTACTTACAAAGTTGTATATGAAGAATACAAAAAACAGCTTCAAATACATTCAGACGAACCATTTAAAGCTGTTAAAAATACCGCTATAGATTACGATTTACAGATAAGGCAAGTATATCGAATTATAGAATACATGTCTACTTCTTTTCAAACTCAATAATATCTGGATTAAATTGCACGCTAAATTTAGTATCTCCCATTTTTATACTAGTTACATGAGTTACTAATCCTAACTTAACGTTTCTGTGACATAATATAAATTCGTCTGGGGATTCATTATCATCTCTATACATTTTAATACAATTCTTAAAATCTTTTTCAGTTGGTGCATATCCTAAATATTGATTTAAGACTTTAGTTATACAGTTTAATTCGCATTCTTGTTGTTTTTTGATTAAATCAATTGCTAATTTAGTAACTAATTTTTTATCTTCTTGAATTCCTTTTAAAGCTACTGGCTTCATAATATATTAATTTATGGGTTATGACAAAATGATGTCATTGATTGTACTTGCAATTTACATTATTTTTGTTAGAATGAGAAATTTTAACAAAATCTAAATATATGCCAACAGTAGGAAATATTATTATAGATGGTTCTATTGGAAATTTCGACGGAGAGAAATCTGTAGAGTTAGTTGATGTTATTGCGCAAGTTAATATGCAGAAGGACGCTGACTCTTACAATGTCTATATTAATAGCCCAGGTGGTTACGTAGATGTTGGTTTTGCTATTTACGATTATTTAGTATCATTAAAAAAGCCTATTACTAGTATTGGTGAAAATATGGTTGCAAGTATAGCGACTGTAATTTTTATGGCTGGTAGTAAAAGGATAATGAGACCAAATACAGAATTTATGATACACTTACCGTCTGGAGGTGTTGAAGGGAATTCTGAACAAATAGCAGAATATTCAGCTTATATCCAAGAAGAAGAAAAGAGAATTATTAAATTTTACAAAGATAATACTGATTTAAACGAGGAAGCAATCAGACCGATGTTATCAGATGAAACTTGGTTAAACCCTCGTAAAGCTTTTGAGTTAGGTTTTAGTACAATAGAGCCAATTGAATTAAAAGCGGTAGCAAAGTATAATTTAAAACCAGAGAATAAAATGAGTAAAGAACAGAAACAAAAACTATCACAAGAAGATAGTACGATGTTCGACAAGTTTTTTAATAGATTCGAAAAACTATTAGGGACAAAAGTAAAAAACATTATCGTACAAGACGCCAATGGCGAGGAGTTAGATTTTGTTGATTTAGAAGAAGGTCAAGAAATATCAGTAGGAGATATGGCGACTAAAGACGGTGCGCCAGCTGAGGGTGAGTATGTTTTACCAAACGGAGAAACGTATGTATTTACTGCGGGTGAATTAACTGAAATCATTCCAGCCGAAGAAGGTGAAGGTGAAGGAGAAGAAACCGTTGAAGATTTATTACAACAAATCGAACAATTAACTGCAAGTAACGTAGAATTAGAAGCTAAGTTAAAAACTGAAGAAACTAAATCTAAAGAAGCAGAAGCTAAATTTAAAACTGTATCAACAGAATTTAAATCTTTTAAAACTAAGTTAGAAAGTAAATTTGATTTTACAGCTAAAAAGGATAAGAAGAAAGAAGATGTTCAGCAAGTAGAAGGAACTAAGGCGTTGAAAAACAATTTCTTTGAGAAAAGAAAAGAAAGAAGATTAAAAAACAGAAATAAAAATAAATAGAAATGGCAAGTCAAATTAATAACGGAACGTTTACGTTCAACCAAGAGGAGTTGCAGGATTTATCAGAAGTAATCCACGAACTTATATATAACAATGAAGATTTACGTAGAATTCACGACGTAGAAACTGGAGTAATTTGGAATAGACAAATTGTATTCGCAGGAAACATTGGATTAATGGGTAAAACTGTTTCTGGATGTACACCTAATGCAATTTCTGGTGTTACAATGACGGAGAAAACTTGGACACCTGTAAAAGAAGATTTTAGATTAGAGCACTGTAATGCAGATGTAAATGATCAAGATAAATTATTACAGAGATTCGCAAGAATGAACCCAGACTTTTACGATGTAATCGACGGATCAAGTTCAGCTATCGGTCAATTCTTAATCATGAAAGTATTAGAAGGATTCGTTGAAAATCTTTTACGTAAAGTATGGTTTAATGATACAGCTGCAGCTACAATTGCTAACTCTGGTGTAATTACTGACGGTACAGATGTAGGATTCTTTAATTCTTTCGATGGATTATTTAAGCAAATCATGACTAACATTCCAGCAGGTAATGCTTTACATGTTAACATTGCTAAGAACGAACAAACAACTTATGCAGCTCAGGCTTTAGCTAGTACTGAAGGGATGGCAATTTTAAGATCAATGTACGATGCAGCAGATACTAGATTAAAAGGTTTAGGAGACGCTAGATTCTTAGTAACTCAAACTATCTGGGATGCTTATTTAAATGATTTAGAAACTATCCAAAATACTGGGGCTGGTAATACTTTAATCAATGAAAACGGACAAGTAACTTTACGTTATAGAGGTTTAGAGGTTATCGCGATGAATACTTGGGATAGAAATATTAACGCATATCAAAATAGCACTACAGCGTGGAACTTACCACATAGAGCTGTATTAACTATTCCTTCAAATATTCCAATTGCTACAACGGCAGAGAGTGATTTTGGAGACGTAGATGCGTTCTTTGATAGAACAACTAAACAAAATATTATTGATGGTGTTTATACTATTGATGCTAAGCATTTAGAGAACTATTTAACTGTAGCAGCTTACTAGTATGGCATTAGTAGACAACGGATTAAAAGTGAGTGTAGCTGGCGGGCAATTACCCGCTGGTGCATCTGCTCAGGCTGTAACAGAGTTTACAGATTTTGAGTATGTAAGAAACGAAACATTTAGCGTATTAAAATCGACTGTACAAGATTCAAGTAAAGCAACTACATTCGATAATATTTTAAATGAAGCATCTATAGGTGTTAAGGCGCAGGTTACTGCATTAATGACAGCGGATTATATAGCAACTAATACTGTTACATATTATTCTGAGATAACATATATTACAACTAACATAGCGGGTAATAGTACAGTAGGAGATTTCTATAACGATACTGCCGTTAGTTACATGTGTGTAGTTAGAATTTTTGTTAAAACAGCTTAAAACGTATTAAATTATGAATTGTAAAGGATTTTTAACAGGAGATATAAGTTACGATTGCGATAATGGAAGTATTGCAGGATTAGAAACTAATGTAGTTTTAATTAATTCTGACGATATCAACAGAGCGTCAATTACTTTTGATCCTACTAATAAAATGGTAATGACAGGTTTCCAACTTAACAGTGGAAAACGTGGATTTACTCTACAAGGTGTAAAGCAAGTTAATTCGACAGCTTTTGAACTTGTAAAGAAAGAAACTTCAGCAGATAAGAAGCGACACGTATTTAATGGTGTTATTTTAAGTTTATCAGCTGTTAATAAACTACAATTAGAACAAATGTCTGAGGGCGGTTCTTACGTTGTAGTAGTAGAGAAAAAATGGAAAGGTGCAAACGATGTTGATGCGTTTGATGTGTTAGGTATAGACGTTGGTTTAGAATTAAACGTAGCAACATTCAATTCAAATGAATCTGACGGAACGGCAACTATTGAATTATCTTCGGTAGCAGACTTCGAAGAACCTAAATTCCCAGTTAATTTATTGTTAACTGATTACACAACGACTATGACGGCTCACGGTAACGGATTCGTACAGCCTTAATGAATTGGTCGAGTAAAACATTAGAACAAATCGTCGGGGGTAAAAACCTTGACGGTTCTTCTATGTTACAATCCTTTTTAAAGGATTACGCAAAGCTTACAAGCACTTTGTTAAGTTCGTTGCAACCTGGTTGCCCAAGTTGTTTAAGTAAATATTATAGAGAATACACCCTAAAAACACAAATTATGTCAAACGAATGTAATTATGTACTTCAGAAAAGATATAACGGTCTGCCTTTAGCATTTGGAAGTAAAGTTTTATTAAATAATACTAACCTTACGGATGAATATGCAGAACAGTTAATTTCTAGGTACTTAGATATATATGAAAGTAGAGAAGATGATTTTGAACCTTCTTTGTTATTCACAAAATACCCAGCTAATTGGGAAGATGCTCAATTCGAAAAAGAAGAAGTGCATGTAACTTCAGCAGGATCACAAGAACAAGAACCAGAAGATGCAGAATTAACTTTGAGCCAATTAAGAAAAAAATACCCAGGAATAAAAGCAGGCAGTGCAAAATCATTTTTGGAGAAATTAAATAAATAATAAACTATGCGCGTTAAGTTTTTTGAGATATTTAAAAAATTAGTCGCTTTTGACAAGAAAGCGGAAATATTTGTTAATGGTGAAGATAATGCCTATCCAGAACGCGTGGATAGGCTTATTAATAATAGTGTGACTGCTAAGATGGCTTCTGATCTAATGACTCAATACTTCGTAGGTGAAGGTTTTGGAGAAGAAATTGAAAGGCTTATTATTAATAGTCAACATACTACCACTATTAAACAATTTTCTGAGAATATTGCAAAGGAATTAGTAGACAATAGAGGTGTATTTATACAAGTTGGCTACAGAATAGACGACAGTGCAAATATAGTTAGAACTAATCCAAGAGTTTTACCATTTGATTCGTGTCGATTAGGTAAAGAAGATAGCGGAGGTTATAGCGGTAAGATACATGTAAAGAATGATTGGAGAGATTCAAAAGATGAGGAGCGTATATTTGATGTATATAACACAAATGAAAAAGTTATCATAGCTCAAATAGAAAACGCTGGTGGCATTGAAAAATACAAAGGGCAAATATACTATTATAACGCAGATAATCGTTCACATTATCCTTTAGCTCGTATTGATTCAGTTATAAATGACTGTGATAGTGAGGCACAATCTTCAATATACAAAAACCAATTATTAAGAAAAGGATTCTTTGGTAATACTTTAGTAGTCACAAGACCCTTAATAGATCATAGTGTAAGTGAATTTATAGTTAAGGACGGTGAACAAATACCAAATGCAGAGTATCAAAAGCTAGCTTCAGAAGCAGACCAATTTGTAGATCAATTAGAAGATTTCTTAGGTGCTGGTAACTCTGGAGGTGTTATGCACGCTTCTTTAGATGCAGCGGGAGACGATTTGGACAAGGCTATAATGATTAAAAACATTGAAGCTAATATAGACCCTGATATGTTTCAGAACGTTGAAACAAGCGTACGAGAAAATATTTTGATAGCATTCAATAATTTACCAGTAGGATTAGTTAAATCTAATGAAGGTTTGTTTTCGGATAGTGCAGCAGCTATACAAGAAATGAAAAGGACTTATTGGGAAAACACAATGAAGGATAGGCAAACATTTTTAATGATATTAAACATGTTCACCAATATTGTTACTGAAACAGATTTAGTACCTACGCCTATAGTTGAATTAGCACCTTCACCAACTCAAACACCAGAATAATGTTAAATACAAAAATAATAACACGAGCAGAAATACAACAATACAAACAATTGAGTGACAGCGGTAACGACGCTAAATTAAATCAGGTTATTATTGAATCTCAATTATCAGATATAAAACCATTGTTAGGAGAGAGGTTATTTAATGCGGTTTTAAAAGACGTTAGAGACGCAACTAACACAAATGGTTCAACATATACAGCTTTATTGAATGGTGGAGATTATACAGTCTCAGGAACAGAGAGATTTAATCCAGGTCTAAAATCTGTATTAGCTAATCATGTTTACGGACGTACGATTATGTGGGGGGATGTTGTAGATAATCCATTCGGTGCATCGTTTAAAATCAACCCACAAAGCAGTGAGCGCATAGATATGGCTACTAAGAAATCGTTTTATAATGAAAACAAAAACTTTGCTTATAATCTTTGGGTAGATGTTAGAAAGTTTCTTATTTTAACAGAAGAACCATTATTTTATAAGTGTCAAGAACCAGTAAAACAAATTAAGTTAAATAAAATAGGAGGGAATACCCCGAGAAAATATGGCAGTAATTATAAATACCGTCGACTCTACTAGATTTAGTCTAAACGGAATAGAGTATTTTAAAAATTTTACATCGTTCGTTCAAGGTAATAGAATACAGATATTCAATGCTTATGATCGAACTTTTGAATTAATACCATATACTATATTTAGTGATGTAGTATTAAACGGTACAACACACGCAAACCCAGCAGCATTACAATCTGCTATATTACCAGTAATATACACTAGAGATTCATTAGGTTCTGGAGGTGGTACAATAGTTACACCAAGAATTACAGTATTTGGTAATAGCTTTTTTTTAATTAAGCACCCAAACAATAATAACCCATCAAACGTAAACACTTTAGAAGTTAACGATATGATTGCTAATGGATTTAACAGTACTTCAGAGTTCTGGTACTTAGCACAATATCAAACGGCTGGAGATATAAACAACGTAGTTAACTGGGATATATTAAATGACCAAGGATTATAATACAATACAAAACATGAACAAATTATTAACAATATTATTATTATTTATAACAATTTCTATATCAGCTCAGACTAGACATAGAACAAAAGTAGAACTTAAAGATGTAGACGAAGAAACTACTGTATTAACCACTACTAGAATGTTATTAACAGATGCTACAACTGGAGAAATAAAATACATTCCATTAAGCACGGTACAAGCAAACGTAATTGTCCCGGTAACAGGGGCTACAAATGGTTTAACTTTAGTAGGTACTAATGCCGAACTTGGTGGTGTAATGACTAAAAATACATCTATTGGGTTTGGAACTAATACTTTTACTTTAAATAATCTAAGTGCTGCTAATTTCATTTCAATGAATGGGACTACTGGGTTAAATACATTCCATGGAAGCACACAAACATTTACAGGTACAACAACAAATTTAAACAGTACAAATACAAATGTAAACGGTAATTTAATTATAGACCCAGCTTCAAGCGGTTCAAACATAGCTAGTTCAATATTGACAGTTAAAAATGGTTCTACAACTACATCAACAAATGTAACTCAGTTTATAGATGTTGCAAGAAATAATACATCTGATGCAGCAACAGGAGAAACTAGCGCTTTAGTTAGTAGAGTTATAAATAGTTCGTCAAATGTAAACGACGGTATTTATGGAGCGCAATTTATAGGAAGAAAAACAGGCAGCGGAAATAGTACATTTAATTACGGTTTATTTAGTACAGCAGACCAACAAGCAAGTGGAAATATTGATTTTTTAAATTCAGCAGTATTAAGAACAAATATAACAGGCACAGGTACCACTACTGTAGACTTTGCTAGAAATATCGGTACTGATTTAGTTATAAATAATCCAAACGCTACAGTAAACAATGTTCAAGCTATGCATCCAAGTATTCAAATGAATGCGGGGACTATTGGTACAGTGACAAATACATTTTTAGATTTAGATTATGATGGCTCAGGTGTAACGGTTACTGGAGATATAAATTATCTTCTTATAAATAATGATGTTTTGCCAACTCCAACAGGTAGTATTTATGCTATTAAATCAAACACTACTGCGCCTTCTGAGTTTGCCGGGTTAGTTTCTACAGCTCAAACTAATACGCAAATAGATGCTGCTTCTGACCAAGCCTTAATACCTAAAGGGTGGTTTAATGCGAACACACCTAACAATACGGATTTTGTAGACTTAACTACAAATCAATCAAATATAGGAGGTAATAAAACATTTACAGGCTCAATAAACGGGCAATTAATACAATCGTCAGCACCAGTATATAGTATAGGTGGAGTAGGTTTTTTCGCAATACCAGGAAATGATTTAAATATATTTACAGACAATAATAACCACGATATTAACATTAGAGCGCATGGAACGGGAATGTTAAATGTCGAAAACGACAATCCAGTAATCGGGCTTACTGATATCAATAATTCTCATAGAGTTAGTACGATACAAGCAGACCCATTGGCCACAGGTAGTTTTAATCATACATTGCAAGGTTCTAAAGGTGGTATGATAGCTCATTTAGACGATGTTAAAAATGTATTTGATACACAAACAACAACTTTTACTAGTGGAGTGGGTAGTAATCAGAATTATTATACATATAATATGCCAGCTAATACGTTAAAAGTTGGGGATATTGTAGAAGTTAATGTAAACGGTAGAATTGCAAATACAGCAGGGACAAACACTGTAACAGTAGGTTTAAGCGGTGTAGTTTTCACTAAAAACTTTACAGCTACTGTAGGTACAAGTTTCGACCTTAAAATGCGCGTAATTGTATTAAGCTCCACAACATTTAAAGCTATAAATGTAGGGAATGATTATAACAACTTTGGAGGTACAGCTAATAACGAGAGATTTAGGGGAGTTAGTAGTAGTGGTGCTGGATTTGATATAACAAATACGGTAACCGTATCAGGTACGGTATCTACAAATAATGCAGGTGGAATTATTATAGATATGGTAACAACTGAAGTAAAAAGATTTTAAATGATATAAATTAATAATTAAACTAAAAACTAAAACAAAATGGCAGCAAGATTTGAAATATCAAATAACTCACTAGTTGTAACTGATACGGTTACATCTGCTGTAATATTTGATAGACCAGCAGCAAGCGTATATTACGACTTGGACGAACTAAATAACGATAGAGTTGTAATAACCAACAACAACGCATTAGACCCTAAAGCAAATCCATTATTCACTAGAGATTTAGCAGACTCACAAAATGCATCAGCGGTTACATTTACCACTACTACATTCAGGGCTTTCGCTAATGAGTTTCTGGGAAATAGCACAGGCGGGGGCAACGGCGGAGGGGTTGTACCAACTAATGACCATATATTTGCAAGTGTTTCTGAAAGGGATTCGCACTTCGCAACTAGGTTAAGTGAGTTGATAGCAGGGACACCTATTTTTGTGGGTGGGGTTACACTTCCACAAGGAGGTACTGGTACTGCATTACAGGAATGGGGAGGACAAAGTAATCCATCTTCATACGATAATACACAATGGGCACAAGGAGGAATATTGAGCTTAACACCTATTCAAATAAAATCCTTATATGAATCAAATAGTGATACCAACGCATTTACTGATGCATTATTAGTTAAGTTAAATGCAGTTAAATTATACCCTAGCTTAACAGAAGAATCGGATAGAATTGTATCTACTAAAACTATAGTAACACCAGACGCCTCTTTACAAATAGGTAACTGGCAGTTAAGTAATTATGGTTTTGCTATTGGAGCAGAAGAGTTAGCTTCAGAAAGTGTATTTTTACCTATATCTTATGAGTTAACTAGTAGTGGTTCACAATTACCTATAATGTTAGACTTCGCTGCTGAAGCTGTAGCTCCGGTTACAAATGCTACAAATGCAGATGAAACATTCACAGGTAATATGCAGTTCACTACGCCTGTTTTAAATACGGGCATTGCGTTAGATTATAGGTTAACATCTGCTGTAAATACATTAGATTGTAATATTATAATCAGGTTGAATTCTCACACTGATGAACCAGCAGTTTTTAATTATAAAAGGTCAACAGGTGGTACAGGTTTTGATTTAAGTGTAGGGCAAAATACTATACTTTTACCAAACCCTTTATTTTTTAGACAAGGAGTACCGTTATTCGTAACAATAGAAAGTACTAATGCTTTATCTTTACAAGGTGAAACAGTAGGCGGTCAACAAATACCATTTGCAACAGGCAATGCTCAACTTGCGGTTGATGAAATAATTGCTACTAGAAGTTGGGTAAATGAATTAATAGTTGATGATTTAATATCAACTTCACCAACAAATGCTTTATCTGCAAATCAAGGTAGAGCTTTAAATACTAGACTAAGTACACTAGAAAATACAGCTTTTAACAGCGGTAGGTCTTTTGTTAGATTTAATGATGGATTTACTATTGATAGGAATAACTTAGCTACATTTGAAGATAAGAATATAATATATACAGCTAAGAATGATAAACCTATTACTAGTCCAACTAGACCAGATGTAGTATTACCAAATGATGCTGAGATTGCAGCTAGTGGAGAAGCTTATCCTATTGTTTTTGAATTTACTCATTTAGGCGGATCAGCAAGAATAACAGATGGGCAAAGTAATGTTGTTAGATTTGTGATAGATGGTGTTATCTCTAGTACAACATTATTTAGAGATGATATAGCTATAGTTACTAAAGAAGGTGTAGGGCAAGACTATAGTATTCAAGTAGGTGAATTTGACCCTAATGATACTTTACTACCTACTGGTGTATTTAACTTAAAGACAGATACTCCTATTGATGATATATCAACTATTGCAACAGAGTTATCTGGTATAACTATAGTTGCAGGAGATGCTTATTTAGTAGAGATAGGTGGAACTTGGTCAGGATTAACTGTACCAAATAATTCAGTATTAGTAGCTTTAGTTAATAGCGCTTCTTTAACGGATAGTTTAACTAATAACGATTGGCTACTTTTAGATAATCCTAGGGTTAATGCTAAATCAGCGGCATTATTAGCTAATTTTGCACAGGACGGTATTGTATTTAGTGCGAATAGAAATATTAAAGTAGACCCAACTAATGTAACTATTTTTAATTCTTTAGCAACTGGAACTCCTATAACTAGACAGATAGGAACTAATACACAAGGCTTTAATAGGCAAATAAGATATGACAACGTACCTATTCAACTTGCAGACATAGTTGGTGGAAAGTTACAATTAATGTTTTCGATACAAACTACTAGGTCTAGTGGGTTTGAAATAGAACCTATTGATATTACTCTACACTATAGCGATACTATACAATTTGTATTTCCTTTAAACACTTTTCAGATAGACTCTGGAAATGTACTTTTGGAAATAGATATACCGAATTCAGATTATAGCTCTATCTTAAATACAGATGTGTCTTTAAGATTCAATTATAATTTTAGAGGAGCAACGTATCTTGGTAATATGATAGTTTCTGGATTAGTAAATATAGCCAAAGGTAATTTACATGATCCAATAGTTTCAATAGCAGACCAAAGAGCGCAATTAGTAAGAGCTGAGTTAGATACAAAAATTACAAATTTAATCGGAGATATTGATGCTGAACATCAAAATCTAGGTGCTATTGAATATAGAATTAGTCCTATTAGGAGAGTTAGCACAAATACACCAGATATAACAGCTAGGTTTGCAGATGATACAGGTGGAGCATTTCCGACAAACCCTACACAAGTAAGTACAGACAACCCACAATTTCAATGTGGACAGACTTCGTGTTTTGTTTACACAGTTGGAGGTGGAACATACGCCCTTAGTAATGTAACTCAGAATACTATTGTACCGTTAATTGATGGAAATTCAATAGCTTCTACACAAATAGGTGATTTAACTTATTTTGTACATAGAGTCGCTGTAGCTGTTAATGATATATTAGAAGTAGAAACTGTAAATTCGTCTAACGTTGCTGCATGGCAAGACGATATAAATTCTCTAAAAGACGGATTAGATAGAGTGGATGCAGAGTTAGAGCACGCGGCTTTAAATCTACCAGAGGCTTTAGTACAAGTGTTAGAAAACGAAACCACCGTAACAGAAGAAACTAACGCAACAGTAGTTTCAACACCTTACAATAACGGTTTAGGCGACACAGGTACTCAAACAGTATTTTATGAAACTAATCCAAATGCTGCTAGTGGAGGCTTAATTAACTCTAAACCTATAAGCGACACAACAGGAGATAGAGCTAGGAGAAAACTAATCTATTATCCAGATACAACTACGTTTAATAACGAAGCTACTTTAGTTGCTTTTGACGGAACTACAGGAAGGGATTTAATAAGATATGGCAACGGAATTTTTAGTGCTCAAGTATTTGTACCCGCAGTATCAGCAGGAACAGCTACAAGTACTATTTACCCTGCACCATCTAATAGAATTTCTGGATCAGGTATATGGCAAACAATACCTACACTTACTTTTGTGAATGGGATTCCAGTACCAGAAGCAGACGAGTTATTTTTTACTAGAAATATACCAGCAACGTCTGTAGCAGTAACGGTTAATTACCGAGGGCACGCAAATGGTAATATTTTTGGAGCAGGCTCAATAACTTTGCCGGCTAATCAAAACTCTGTAACATTTACACTTAATGATGGAAGTGAGACAGCTACAGTAGAAGTGCTTAGAAGAAATAACGAGATAAGAGTTAGTACAACTGAAAGAGTTAATGCAGGTTTACCAACTATCAATGATATACAAGTTATACTATCTTACACAGAGACAAGGACAGTACCGGCAGTACCGGCTACAGTTAGGGAAGTACCTATTGAAAGTGTGTCACAAGGTTATCAAGTATTTGCTATTAAACCAAGTGCGACTAACACGTTAATACTTGTAGGGGATAATACAGAAATAGATACAGGTTATTTATATACAACATTATTTGGAGCATCTGAAGGTGGACATTTAATATCTGCTGAAGAAACAAGTACTTTCTTAGATTACGAAGATTTTAACCCGATAGATAGTACGATTAGAGACTTAGAAAATCACGCTACTTTACCGCAGTTTGGTTTATTTACAACTCAATACACTAGGGAAACTTTATTGAATTTAGGTATTACGATTAGACCTGATGGTATAAACGTCGGTAATTTACCAACATCTGCAACAGGATTGGTAGCAGGTGATTTATGGAACAATGGCGGTGTATTAACCATAGTATAAAGATTAAAAATAAATTTACTAACTTTGTTAAAAAGGTATAATTATGACAACAACACAGAGAAATAGATTTTGGAGGAGAGTTTTGCGTGTAATGGCAGCCTTCGCTTTATTAACAGAGTTAGTATTTAGTATTATGATTCCGAAGATTAAAGGTGACCCTGTATTTTTAGACAAAAACGACGGATATATCATAGGATTTTCCGTAGCTTTGTTAATATCAATTGAAGTCGTTAAGATGGCGATTGATAAGTATGTAAACAAGCATACAAACAAATAGAATTAAGACTAACTTTATATAACTAAAACAATGATCGAAAACTTTTATTTACAACCAGACGGAGAAAATGAAGAATTACAAACCCCACCACAAGACACAGGAGGTCAGACCGATCCAGTGGATGATGAAGAGTCTCAGGCGTAATGCCAAGAATTACTTACTGTTATCGGTTATAATATTAAGCCAGTTACACATGCATTTTCATGGCATTGAAAAGCGTGTGGACTGGTTTTTACTTATAGACCATACAAGAAGAATAGATTACGCTGTAATGTATTTATGTAAACATCTAATCTACATAGTATATTCGTATTGTTTATTGTTTCCTTCTGGAATACATAAAGACACTAAAGTGTTTATTTTCATATTAGCTATTTGTGACTTACTACACTATTTTTTAACTTCTCATATTGAATTTGCGCTACCTAAATTAGTATTATGTTTGGGGATATTCTATGTATATAAAAAAATATCTAAATAATGGGAAACTTTTTTAGAGGATGGGATTTATTAAGCGGTGCATGTTATTTAATAACTGGTTGGTATTTGTCGGAGTTCTTAGTAATGACGGTTACATTTTCACTAAAGGAATTGTTTACGGCTGGAGAGATAGGGAAAATAGTAGTTCCTATTGCTGTTTGCTTGTTTTGGTACGGTAGATACAGAATGTTAAAAAGAAAGTACGCAAAAGAAGAGAAAAGCCTTGATTTAGATATAAAATGGAAGGAAATGCGTAACAACAGAGAAGATATGAAAGATGAGATTAATAAATTTATAAAACATAGCGACAATGGAAGTAGCATTAGTGATAGGTCACACAAGATTTAGAAAAGGAGCTTATTCAAAGTATTTAAACTTATCAGAATACACATTCTGGAAACAACATGAACAATCCCTTAAAACAATTGGCGATGTATTTTACCACAATCCTTACACGACTAGTTATACTAAAAGACAAAAGGCGATGGCGCAAAAGACTCACCGCTACGACGTAGTTTTTGAGTTACACTTTAATTCATCAAATGGCAAGGCTAGAGGTTGCGAAGCTTTATATTACTTTGCTAACGACACTACACGAGTTATAAGCGAATTATTCTGTAATGAATATGCAAAGCTATCTAAAGTAAGAAATAGAGGCGCAAAAGAGCTACATAAGAAGTCACAGCGTGGCTTTGGCTTTGTTTATAACCAGAAACCTAACGCAATTATACTAGAACCGTTCTTTGGCGATAACTTAATCGACGTTACTAAATTTGAAATAACCAACTTTATAGAATCAATTAAATGTTCCTTACCATGAAAAGATTAATTATACTATTATTTATATTAAGTAGCTGTACAGTTACTAAAAAGCGTTTATATAGTGAAAAGGAGTTAAGGCAAAAGTTAGACTCAACTGCAATAGCAAACTTCAGTATACGAACAGACACTTTTAAAGAGATAGAAAAGGTTTACATTACAAAACCTATATACAATACTGTAACTATTCCCCTGGAGTGTGACGAGGAAGGAAACGTTAAACCAATTAACTATAATACTTCAAGCGGAAATAACAACGCTAACGCACAAATAAAAGATAATCAACTATCACTAGGTTTTAATATAGATAGTGTAAAGCAGTCCGTAAAAAACACATACATTGCTAAAGAGAAGCAGGATAGTATAAGGCATTATAAAAACGCTAAAGAATTATACCAAAAAGAAACAAACAAAGAAACAGTAAAAGCGGAAATAAAACTATTTACACACCTTTACTGTTATATTATTATTGGACTTTTAGTATTACTTAATTTATATTTACTTTACACTATATTCAAAGATAAAATTAAATCAAGGTTTAAGTTGTTCTAATTTAACTTTTATTAATTGATATTCTAACAATGTTAAAGCTCCAATTTCTGTAAGTTCATTTGCTGATTCAAGCCATTTAAGTGTATTTATTTCGTTATCTAAATAAGGTGTTTTCATATTATATTTACTTTATAAGTTGTTTAAGAGTAAGATTAGCTAAACTTTAATTGGTTTATTGCTGATTGTGTTAGTTCTGGCTCTAAATCTTGTAGACTCTCTATAGTTGAATTAACAATTAGAAACACCTTAATATTATTCCTTTTATCTTTATAGTAAATATATTGGTCATCTACTTTAAACCCTTTAAACAATACACGTTCTTTTGCTTTTTGGTACTCTTTAAAGTCAATAAAATAATTTTCACTTATACCATTTGCGTCTTTGTAATAATCATCATTTGAATTTGGCTCTTCCAGTACATTACTTTCTAAATCACAAGGCACGAACATGCCAAGGGTTAAAGGTTGTTTTAGAAATTCTGCATAATATAGAATTTTATTTAGTCTAACTTGTATTTGACTTGAATCACTCGATAAATGATTTTTACTATCTAATACGTATTCTATCATTGATATTAATTTCATGGTATATATTTTTAAATTCCCTACAAAGATACATCTACCATTCAAATATAAGTGTTAAAGAAATGTTAAAGTGTAATAATAATTCTAATAACATCATAATACTTTATAT
>UEXM01000782.1_pt1 | contig 28973 bp, 31 predicted proteins | sample 1796661 | NCBI WGS metagenome assembly UEXM01 (sample SAMEA4772469, study PRJEB27181) | metagenome
ACAACCTACACGGCTTCCGTATTTACCAATCCAACTCTTTACCTGCTAAGGGTACAGGTGCTGGAACTTCTGGTGCACTAGCACAAGACGTAAACTTTGGTGTTATCGTAGCTGGACAAGACGATGCTGTTGCATCTGCTGAGCAGATCAACAAGGTTGAGAACTATCGTGACCCAGATTCATTCGCTGACATTGTTCGCGGTATGCATCTTTACGGGCGCAAGATTCTTCGTCCAGAAGCATTAGTCACAGCGCACTACAACGCTGCGTAAAAACTTTAACACTGGGGCTGGCTATATGCTGGCCCCTTTGTGCATTTAGAAATATAAAGGACATAACCAATGGCTATTACAACGGCGATGTGCAACAGCTTCAAGCAAGAGTTACTTGGTGGTGTTCACGATATGGATACAGATTCACTTAAAGTGGCTCTAATAAAAGCTTCACCATCAGGCAGTTATGGTGTTGGTACAGCTAACTATTCTGACGTAACAGGAAATACAGATGAAGCAGTAGGTACTAACTACTCTGCTGGGGGTCAGGTTTTAGATAGTGCTACTATTACACTATCAGGAAATACTGTATTTTTAGATTTTGCAGATGAAGTATTTACTAATTTAAGTATTGCTGCAGACGGTGCTATAATATATAATTCATCACAAGCTAACAAAGCTGTTGCTGTATTTGATTTTGGTGGTACTGTAACATCTACAAGTGGTGACTTTACTATAGTATTCCCAACAGCAGATGCTAGTAACGCTGTAATTCGTATTACTTAAATAACAAGACAGGTATTGCATAATGGCATTTATCATTAAAGACCGTGTAAAAGAAGGAACTACTTCTACAGGTACAGGAGCTTTTACTTTAGGTGGGGCTTCTTCTACTTTTGACCCTTTCAATTCTTACATGTCTAACGGTGACACAACTTACTACGCTGTTGTGCATACCTCTTCTGGTGTTGATGAGTGGGAAGTAGGTATAGGTACTTGGAATACAGGTAATACACTCTCTCGTACTACAGTATTAGCAGGGTCTAATGGTGCTTCTGCTCAGAGTTTCTCTGCAGGTACTAAAGATATATTTATGACGTATCCTGCATCTAAGGCAGTATATACAAACGCTAACGGAGAAATAGACATTGATGGGGGTACTATTGACGGTACAACTATTGGTGCTGTTACTGCAGCTTCAGGTAATTTTACCACAGGTGATTTTACAGGTGATGTTGATGTAGGTGGTAAAGTACACGTCAGTGAATATGTAGACTTTGATGCACAATCATCTCATCCTTCTCATCGTGAGGGTCGTATATGGTATGATAACGTACATAAGACAATCAACTATCACAGTGAAGACTCTAATGTTGTACACGAACTAGGTGTTGAAGAACATGCACGTGTTTACAACAATTCAGGATCTACTATTACTAAAGGTAAACCTGTTCATTTTTCAGGTAGTCGTAGTTCTGGTGTAACACATGTTCCTACAATAGCTTTAGCTAACGCTACGTCTGAGAGTAAATATAAATCTGAAGGTATGACTGCATCTGACATACCGAATAACTCATACGGCTACATAGTTATTGCAGGTCTTCTAGACGGTATTGATACCAGCCACCTTAGTGTTGGTCAGGTTTTTACAGGTATTACTGACGGTGCAACTCAGACTATGCCACCTGTATATCCAAACTATCCTATGTGTCTGGGCTTTGTTGTTAAGGTAGATAGTACTGAAGGTGTTATATTCCTAGCACAACAAAACCACTCTATCAAAACATTCCGTGTTCAGATGGATCAACATATTGGTGGTGATCTTACTATTGACGGAAACCTTAACGTTACAGGTGTAACAAGTACTACCTCTTCAAGCGATGTTACTGCTGGTGCTCCTTTCTACAGAGCAAATGAAGGTGACGCTATTGGTGAGGCAGGTACTACTTTTACAGGTACAGGACTAGACGATGCTTTCTTCTCAGGTCACTATACAGGTACAGCCACTATTACTTACGATGTTAAGATTGATGGTGTGGGTTCAGGTACTGGAGGTGTAGATACTTTTGCGGTAAGTCGTGATGGTTTTGTTACTACATTCTCTAGCGCAAATGATATTACAGGTAACAAACAGCTTATACATTCTGGAGATAATATTTATGTTGAGTTTGGTGCAACAACAGGACACACATTAAATGATAACTGGGAGGGTGTAGCCTCTCCTGTTAATGTAGACTCTGGTTTCTGGACTAATCGTAACACTGGTACATCAGGTGTTGGTTATACACATATGGGAATATGGTATGACGCTTCTTCTTCTAAGTGGTATCTTACAGATGAATATGATCCTGTACCAGCAGGGGCTATTGACAGATCACATTCAAGTTACGTTAAGGCTACACTAGATGCAAATATTGAAGGTACTGTTACAGGTAATGTTACGGGTGACTTAATTGGTAATGCTACATCAGCTACAACATTAGAGACATCCCGTAGTATTGGTGGTGTTTCTTTTGATGGTTCTGCTGATATAAACCTTGCTGGTGTTAACACATCAGGCAACCAAGATACTTCAGGAAACGCGGCTACAGCTACAGCATTAGAAACATCTCGTACTATACAACTCTCTGGTGACGTAACAGGTAATGTTTCTTTTGATGGTTCTGCTGATGCTACTATTACAGCTGTTGTACAAGATGATAGCCACAATCATACTATATCTAATGTAGATGGATTACAGACTGCCTTAGACTCCAAAACCCCAACAGCACGTACTCTTACTGCAGGTAATGGTTTAACAGGTGGAGGTGACTTGACTGCTAACCGTACATTGACTGTAGGTGGTGGTACTGGTGTTACCGTTAATGCTAATGATATTGCTATTGGTCAGGATGTTGCTACTAGTGCTAACCCTACGTTTGCTAATATTACCTCAACAGGAAATATATCAGTAACAGGTACAGTAGACGGACGTGATGTTGCAACCGATGGTACTAAACTCGACGGTATTGAATCTGGAGCAACAGGAGATCAAACCAACGCAGAGATACGCGCAGCTGTAGAAGCTGCATCTGATAGTAATGTATTTACTGATGCCGATCATAGCAAATTAAACGCTATAGAAGCTTCAGCAGATGTTACAGACGTAACAAATGTTAAAGCGGCTCTTACTGCGTTATCTACAGGTACAGATGCTGTAGGTGGAGACTTTATACCTGTGTACGACTCTTCAGCAGGTACGTGGGAAAAACAAACCATAACTAATGCCGCCTTACAAGGCCCTACGGGTGCAACGGGGGCAACTGGGGCAACTGGTGCAACTGGTGCAACTGGGGCTCAAGGTATCCAAGGTATTCAAGGACCGACAGGACCACAAGGTGCAGCTAGTACTGTTGCAGGACCACAAGGACCGACAGGACCACAAGGACCTGCTGGACCAAATGATAGAATACAACATTTTACTTCAGCACCTAGTGTAGGTGTAACAGGTGGTATTTACTATAACACAACGTTTGACGCAGTTTTTATAAGTGATGGTTCAGCTTGGCAAGAGATTGTTAAACAACCACCTCTAGGAACCGACACAACCTTAACTAGTATTAATAATACAGATACATCAGCGTTTAGTTACAATTTAGGAAATGCTTTTGACGATATCGTAACGCCAGATGCTAATTTAACTTTTACACTTACAACAGGTTTTAGCTTTCCTCCTGGTATGAGCATCTCTGGTCAAAATTTAGTGCATGACCTATCGTCCTGGCCAGTAAGCCAAACATCATATAGTTTTAAAATTAGTGCAGGTGACTCGGATGGCTTATCTTCCTCTGCAACTTTTAATATAACAATATCGGGACCTCCTCCTTTCAATCTAAGCAATTCATCAGTGCCAAACTTTTATTCACCAGATGAAAATTATGTAAATGCTACAGCAGGTACAACGTGGAATAAACCTTCTAGTGTACTAGGAAACGCACTTGTACATATTTTATTAGTAGGTTCAGGTGGTGGCGGTAATAGTACGAGATATGAAAATAGAAGTGATTGGAACTTTGCAGGTCAAGGTGGTAGTGCAATGTTAATCATAACTACTGCTGATAAAGCAGACGGTATGACGTTTGCTATACCTAATGGTGGTAGCCCGACAGGTTCTTGGACAGGTGGTGGTGCTATCGCAACAACGTGTACTATTTCTGGAACTACTTACACTACGAACCACGGAGGAAGTGGTCAATGTGTCTTTTTAGGGGATGGGTCTACAGAGTTTAAAGTAGCTAGTGGTTTTACTAACACTTTTTACGCTATGAGTACAACGAGTACTACCACAGGTGATATATCGGTATCACCTCAAGGTAGTGCTGGCACTTATGGTGATGGGGCTGATGCTGGAGCTTCAGGTGCACACGCAGGTGGTAGTGGTAATGTAGTCTTAGGCGCTGGTAACGGATACGGTACTTTTAGTGGTACTGGTTATCAAACTTCTACTTATTCTGGTAGAGGCTCAACTGGTTTAGGTCAAAGTGGACAAGCTCCTGGGGGTGGTGGTAGTTATAGTACAGGTTCGGGAGCTACAGGTAGTGTTAGATTTTATTATTAATAAGGAGTTTAATAAATGACGGACTTTCCAAGACTCAGTGATTACACAGAAGAAGAGTTGGAATCAATGAGAGCTGCTTTTAGAGAAATAAGAAATGCTGAGTTAGCTAGAACAGATCATATGGTTTTACCTGATATGAACCCAACTCAAGAGTTGTTGGACTATAGGCAGTCCTTACGCGATGTTACCACACACCCAGGTTGGCCTGTTGAGTGGCCTGACATACAAAGGTGGCGTGGTTGAAAAAGATATCAATAATAGGAAAAGGTACAGCAGGATGCATGTCAGCTGCTTACTTTGCACACTACACGGATTGTGAAGTAGATTGGTATTTTGACCCAAAAATAAAACCACAGGCTGTTGGAGAAGGTTCAAATCTTTCCTTACCTAAGAGACTAAATGATATATTTGGATTTGGCGCAAGAGACTTCTCAAAAGTAGATGGTACTGTAAAGACAGGTATTTACAAAGAGAATTGGGGTAAGGGAATGAAGCCTTTTCTTCATGATTTTCCTTCACCCTTTAGCTCAATACATTTTAGTGCACCAAAATTACAAGATTATGTACTAGATAAACTACAAGACTTTGTTAATGTAAGAGAAGAAAACGTTTTGGCTGAAGATATAGATAGCGACTATATTATGGACTGTAGTGGTAGACCTATTTCTTACGAAGACTTTTCAGAGTCTAGCTACATACCTGTAAACTCTGTATATGTTACCCAGTGCTATTGGGATTATCCTAGGTTTAATCACACATTAACTATTGCCAGACCTTATGGTTGGGTTTTTGGAATACCCTTAGGTAATAGGTGTTCTGTAGGTTATATGTATAATAACAAAATAAACTCTCTAGAAGAGGTTAAAGAAGATGTTCAGAGCATATTTAAACAATATGAATTAACACCTAGTCTTGACACCAATAACTTTTCTTTTAAAAATTATAAAAGACGTTCTAATATCAAAGGTAATATAGCATACAACGGTAATGCTTCCTTCTTCTTAGAGCCGATAGAGGCTACTTCTTTTAGTACTGTAGATTCAATTAATTGTCTTACAAAAGAATATTGGTTTGAAGGCGTAGATTTGGAACTTTCTGAAAGACGATATAACGCAACTATTGATGCAAATGAAAATATAATAATGCTACACTATTTTGCAGGTTCAGATTTTAAAACAGAATTTTGGGATTATGCAGAGCATAGAGGTAATGAGTGTATTAAAAACGCAGATGAGAGTTTAAATTTTATGCTTGATAATTGTGTGGGTCTTCCTATTCTAGGCTCTTATAGTTCTATTTTTAACCTTCCAAGTAATCCGTCTGTAGAGTTAGAAGCTTTACATAGATCTTGGTGGGAAGGTTCTTTTTCACAAAATAAGATAGGGCTTGGATTATGCCAGTAACTAGTAGCGGTGCAATATCTATACAGAATATAATGACAGAGCTTGATATCTCTGGTTCAACGTCTTTGAATGATGCTGATGTTAGAGGTCTTATTGGTAAAGCTGCAGGTGCTCAGATGTCTATGTCTGAGTGGTATGGTGCACAAGATGCTTTCTCTTTTAATGTTTCTACAGGTATAGATGGGGCTTCTACTTTAAGTACTCTAGCAACAGCTGCAGGTTGGGATGGAACAGTACCTATTATAATGACTGTAGATTCTGGCGTACATATTCGCTCAATGTCATCATCTACACCATCTTTAACTGTAGATGTCGCTGACTCAGAAGTCATAAACAACGGTGCTATCTTTGGACGTGGTGGTAATCATTCTACGGCAGGTGGTCACGCTATCAGCATAACTGCAACAGGTACTACAGTAACTAACAATTCTGGTGCATTCATCGCAGGTGGCGGTGGTGGCGGTGGCGGTGCTGGAGGCGGTGGGGGTGCAGGTCAAAGTGCATATAACACAGCATCAGGCAACGGTAGTACAACAGGTTATATTAATACTCCTGGGGGTACAACAGTAAATGTTACCTGGTCAGGATGTACAATAACTGGCACTGTTCAAGGCGGTACAGGCGGTGATCAAGGCGGCGGCGGTGTTGTCCCTTCTACATCCTACATGAGTGGGTCTTGTAATAGTCCATCTTATTTTGTGAACGGCGGTGGTTATGCAGGTGAGCGTACACAAGAATCCAGTGGCTATGTAGCTAACAACCCTGCTCTAGGTGGTTCTGTTCTAAGTGCAACATCAAATACAGACGGTGCAAATTCTAACGGCGGTGGTGGCTGGGGTAGATCTGGTGAAAATGGTGGGGGTGCTGGTGGTGATGCTATTAATTCAAGCTTATCATACACTTACACAAATAATGGACACGTCTACGGAAGTGTATAAAAGAAAGTTTAGTATAGAATGTTAGGTTTTGTATCTTTATCAGAAACACCTATTTCACAGGTTACTACTGCAGTAATTGCTAACGCATTTTTACCCAGTACAAGTGCTCAGTTTGATACAGGTACTTTATTATACGAAGCTTTAGCACGTCATAACCTGACCAACGTTGCAGCTAGTATTGATTTAGCTATAGGTTTTGATGCTAAAGCTAATATGACTTTAGATTCTAATACTGTTAGTACAGCTATTAATTCTATAGTTACATCTGCTAAAGCTAATACTACACCTACACCTGTAACAGCTTCTTTTACAGTTAATACTTTTGCAGACGTAGATGCTAAAGCTAGAATTTCTATTCCAAGTGTGTCTTCTATTACCTCTTTAGATAGCATAGGATTTAGTGCTAAAGCAAACACACCTATTACAGGTGTCTTTCTAGAGTTAAACAACTTTAATTTCTCAGATGAAGATGCTCAGGCTAATATAACATTAAGTTCAATACTTACCACACTATCTGCTAATCTAGCTGACCCAACAGCTGTAATGTTTCCTTACCAAGATTATGCAAGTCAGTACAACAAAAACCGTACCTTGTTTATAAATAGACAGGACACAAAAAACACGGTGTATATTACTAAACAAGATACAAATAACACTGTATACATAAGTAGACAAGATACAAATAACACTGTATATATCGCAGCATAAGGATAAGATATGTCATATAAATGGCCCGATAAAGATAAAGATGAGATTGTAGACTATAGTGTAGATTGGTCTCGTTTCTTAGGTGAAGATACTGTTGCTGGTGCTGTGTGGTTTATTAAAGATGCATCAGGTGTTACAACTTTAGTAGAAGATGCTGGTGTTGTTAATGGGTTACAGTTTGTTACAGGTACGATATCTGGTAAGGTATCTACTGCTAGGTTTTCTTTAGGCACAAACAATGTAAGATATACAGTTATATGTAGAATCACTACAGGTGCAGGTTTACAGTATGAGCGTAGTATCTTCCTGCGTGTGAAGGAGAAATAGAAATGGCGTATAATTATATTGACCTAGTTAATAACATCAATCGTAGACTTAATGAGGTAGAACTTACAACGTCAAATTTCTCTACAACTACAGGTTTCTATAGCTTTGCTAAAGACTCTATTAATGCTTCTATTAGACATATTAATCAAGAAGAGTTTGAATGGCCTTGGAATCATGTAGAAGAAACAGAAGTACTTCTTGTAGGTGAGGTTCGCTACAGTATGCCTCATGATAGCAAAACTATAAACATGAATACCTTTCGCATCAAGCGTAACGCAGGTCTTAATGTAAAAACTGTTAAGTTAAAAGTACTTACATACGAAGAATGGCTTGACAAATACGCCGATTCCGAGTATAACTCTGAAACAAGTGCATTTGGTGTACCTACACACGTTGTACGTACCCCTAGCAGAGAATTAATCTTTTACCCAGCGCCTGATAAAGAATATGAAGTGGTGTATGAATATTTCCGTTTAGGCTTTGAATTAGAAAACGCAACAGATGTACCTACCTTACCAGAACAATACCAACACACAATTATAGATGGTGCTATGTATTATGTTTACCAGTTTAGAGGTGACAATCCAGCAGCTCAATTAGCATTACAAAAGTTTGAACAAGGTATTAAACAACTACGTAGTTTACATATCAATCGCACAGAATATTTACGAGATACAAGAGTACATTTCTAATGGCTACACAGTGGCAAACATATCCTATTGAGTTTAAAGGCGGTCTTGTCTCTAACCTTAGCCCCTTACAGCACGGTACTAATGCCGTGGGTTCTGCTACTATTTTACAGAACTTTGAAGCTACTAAAGAAGGTGGTTACTCTAAGATAAAAGGTTATGAAAAATATAGTACTACAACTGTTCCTGGTTCAGGGTCTATACTAGCTTTAAAAGTTATAAGCTCTGGACGAATTGTAGTTGCAAGAAAGAATGCTAGTAACGTAACAGAGTATTATTATGGTACAGGTACTTCATGGACATCTATAGGTGCTAGACCTTTATTAGGTAGTAAAGCTCGTAGTGCTCTGTATAATCTAAATGGTGATGATAAAGTTTTATTTGTTGATGGGGTTAACTACCCTGCTATTTATAATACTTCTGGAAACTCTCTTACAGCAATAGCTAGTTCTACAGATGTGTTAGGTGCTTCTCACGTAGCAGTGTTTAAAGATACAGCCTTTTATGCAAAAGGTAATAATGTATTTTTTACTGCCCCTTTTACTGTTGATAATTTTAGTGCTGCTGATGGTGCTGGTTCTATTAATGTATCTTCTGATGTAACAGGTTTAACTGTATTCCGTGATCAGCTTATCATATTTACTTCTGATAGTATTAAACGTTTAACTGGTAATACAACATCTGATTTTCAGGTAGCACCTATCGCAAGTAAAATGGGTTGTATAAACGGAGATACTATACAAGAGGTTGGTGGTGACATTATGTACCTAGCGGCTGACGGTATTAGATTATTAAGCGCTACTGATCGTATAGGTGACTTTGGACTAGATATTGCATCTGATCCTATCTCTAGAGATGCTACTAAGTTCCTAGCTAGTACTTCTAATTTTACATCTGTTATTTTACGTGAGAAAGCTCAGTATAGAATATTTGCATTTATTGAGTCTGAACAAAATGAAGTTGCTAAAGGCTTAATCGCTACTAAGCTTATAGCTCAGGGTGCTAGTGGTATGAGTTGGTCTACTACCTTTGGTATCAAAGCCCATATAGCTGACAGTCGCTATTCAGGTACAGCAGAGACTGTTGCTTTTGCTAACGGGGATGGCTACGTCTATATTATGGATACAGGCTCTAGCTTTGATGGTGCTAACATTGATGGTTTATATGAATCACCATTCATGCCACTCTCTGATCCACAACTACGCAAATCCTTTTATAAAATTACTCTGTATGCTAAACCTACAGGTCCTATGGATCTAGGGTTAAATATAAAATATGACTTTGATACTAGGACAAACACAGGCGTTGTACAACCGCCTACACAGAGAATAGAAAGTACAGGCACAGCAGTTTTTCTTTATGGATCGTCTTCGTCTGTGTTTAATACAGCTACCTTTGGTGGTGAACTTGACGTAGTATACAACACTAATATTGTTGGGTCAGGTAAGACTATTGCGTTACGTGTAGAGGATAACTCTACTAATCCCACATTCACTCTAGACACAGCCCTGCTAGAGTATAGACAAAACGATAGACAGTAAGGACTAAATTATGGCAGGTTATACACGTCAAGACACTGGTAACAACATCGCTAACGGAAACGTTATTGATGCTGATGACTTTGATGCAGAGTACAATGCTCTTGAAGCAGGGTTCAACGCATCATCAGGACATAAACACGATGGTACTTCTGGTGAAGGTGCACCTATTACTAAGGTAGGACCAGCGCAAGATGTAATTGTGTCTTCTTCAAATGTTGTACCTAAGACAACAAATACTCTGGATGTAGGATCTACAGGGGCTAGGTTTAAAGATGGTTTCTTTTCTGGCGGCCTTAGTATGGCTACTATTACATCTACTGGAAATGTATCTGTAGGTGGCAATCTTACTGTTACAGGTAATACTACAATCTCTGGCAGTCTTACTTTTGGTGATGCAGCTACAGACACTATAGATTTTAACGCTGATGTAAATAGTAATATAGTACCAGAAGTAACAGGAAGCTTTAGCTTAGGTACTTCTACACAACAATGGCAAAACCTGTGGTTAGACGGTACTGCAAATGTTGATACTCTTACAGTAGATGAAAACGCTACTATAGCAGGTACGCTAGGTATAACAGGTGTTACAACATCAGCTGCTGGGTTTGTAGGAGATGTGACAGGTGCTTTAACAGGGAACGTCACAGGTAACCTTACAGGCAACGTCACAGGGGATATTACAGGTTCTTTAGTAGGTGATGTTATTGGTGACACTGTTGGTGATCTTACAGGTGACGTAACAGGTAATGTTACAGGTAATGTTACAGGTAACGTAACTGGTGATTTAACTGGGGATGTTACAGGTGATGTTACTGGTGATGTTACAGGTAATCTAACTGGTAACGTAACTGGTGGTGTGACAGGTAATGTTACGGGTAATGTTACAGGTAACTTGACAGGTGATGTTACTGGTGATGTTACAGGTAACTTGACAGGTAATGTTACAGGAGGTTTAACAGGTAATGTTACAGGTAACGTAACGGGTGATGTTACAGGAAACCTAACAGGTGATGTAACAGGTGATATTACTGGCGATGTTACAGGTGCACTAACAGGTAATGCATCAACAGCGACTGCTCTAGCTACTTCTCGTACTATAGGATTATCAGGTGATGTAACAGGCTCTGTTGCATTCGATGGTACAAACAGCGTCACTATAGCAGCTGTGATTGCAGATGATAGTCATAACCATACTATTGCTAATGTAGATGGGTTACAGACAGAAATAGATACTAAAGCAGAACTAGCTGGTTCTTCATCTCAGGCTTTCTCTGCTTCAACTCTTAACGCTACTACTGTAGACTTAGGCGATTGGACTATAACAGAAAGTTCAGGTACTTTGTATTTTGCTACAAGCGGTACTAACAAGATGAAGCTAGATGCAAGCGGTAATATTACTGTAGCAGGTAACGTAACAGCATTTGGTACTATCTAATGGGTGGCATTAACTTAACACCAGATGAATTAGAATCTATGCTAGATCGTGCAGCTAAGCGTGGGGCTAAACAAGCTCTGTTTTCTATCGGACTACATGATACGACAGCGGCTAAAGATATAAACGAGATGAGAGATCTACTTGACGTATGGCGTGATACACGTAAGGGTATCTGGTCTACCTTAGTCAAGGTAACAACATTAGGTATTTTAACATTCATCGCTGGTGCGGTGTGGATGCAGTTGGGAAGTAAATAACATGGCAAAAAAGTTTGTAGGGTTCAAACCTGAGACATTACAGAAAAAGGTTTTACCAGCGCTGGGATATAATGGCCCTATGGATTCAAAGTCTATCAACCTCTTTCTATCTTCTAACCCTGCAGCGGCGGCTAGGATGGGTAAGTTCACCTTAGCGGCTAGGCGTACCATAGAAGGTGACCCTGTTAAGATGATGGCTGAGGGTGGGTCTGCTACAGACGAAGAAGAAACCACTACAGATGAAGGCACAGTCGTTAATAGTGGTGCAAGTACTATGACTTCTGCCATAACAAAAGACCCTCGTAACTTAACTATCAAAGCGGATACAGTAGCAGATAAAGGTACAGGTACAGAGATTGCTACAGGTACAGGACAACTAGGTAGTGCTACTACAGCTACAAACGTGACAGCCGAACAAGCACCAGAAGCAGTGGCTTCACCAACTACACCAGTATCCACGGTAGATTCTACTACTGCAGCTCCAGCTGTAGATACAGCACTTGCAGGTGTTACTGCAGCTACAGGTACTGTAAGTGACGAAGCTACTATGACAGCCGCTACAGGAGATCCTACGAAGTTAGCACAGTTAGATCTAAAAGCGGCAGAAGGTGAAGCGGCTAAAGTAGAAGATGCTCCTACACGTGTTGTTGAAACTGGAGAGATGATTGATGGCTCAGCTGTAGATCAAACAAAAGTACAAGACATTTATGGAACACAGAAGTTAGAAGCGGCTAGTGTTCAAGATGAGATGGCTTCCCTGATGGCAGACTTTGAAGGTGGCTCTACACCAGCGTGGGCTGCAGGAGCTATGAGAGGTGCTACAGCAAGGATGGCAGCTAGAGGTTTATCTGCTTCATCTATGGCTGGTATGGCTATTGTACAAGCGGCTATGGAATCTGCTTTACCTATAGCTCAGATGGATGCCTCTAACAAACAAGAGGTTGCTATGGAATCGGCACGTCAACGTGCTGGTTTCCTCAACATGGAATTTACACAAGAGTTCCAAGCTAAGGTTCAGAACGCAGCTAAAGTATCTGAGATAGCTAATATGAACTTTACAGCACAACAGCAGGTAGCTCTTGAGAATGCTAAGATGGCTCAGACTATGAACTTAGCTAATCTAAGTAATCGTCAAGCTAAAGTGATGGCTGATGCAGCGGCTATGTCTCAGATGGATATGGCTAATCTAAACAATAGACAACAAGCACAGCTACAGAATGCTCAGGCTTTCTTACAGATGGATATGACTAACCTGAGTAATGAACAACAGACAAACATGTTCAAGGCACAAGAGAGAGTTAATACTATCCTGTCAGATACAGCACAGGAGAATGCGGCTAAACAGTTTAACGCTACGTCTGAAAATCAAACTAACCAATTCTTTGCTACACTTGCTACGCAGGTATCCCAGTTTAACTCTGAGCAAAAGAATGCTATGTCTCGTTTCAACGCTGGTGAAGCTAATGCTTTATCTAGGTTTAACACAGATCAAGAGAATGCACGTGACCAGTTTAACGCTACTAACCATTTAGTTGTAGCACAGGCTAACGCTCAGTGGGCGCAGTCTATAACAACAGCTGAAAACGCAGCTGACAACCAAGCTAATCGTGACGCGGCTCTTGCCGCTAACAACTTAACTATGACTGCATACAACAACATGGTTCAGCGAGAGAGAGATATTCTTGCTTGGGCTTGGCAGTCAGGTGAGAATGCAGCTCAAAGGGATGCTAACATTGCCATTGCTAAAATTCAAGCTGAGGCAGATATGTCTGCTGGGGGCGACACTGACTCTAGTGGCTTATCAGCGGCATCAGGAAAGTTCCTCGGAGAGATTGCCGTTAACGCAGCCGCTTTACTATTCGGAAAGTTATAATATGCCAGAACCAGGTTATGATCCTAACGCTGTATCAAGTTTTTACAACCCCAACAGCACCCCTACACCGAAGCTGAGACCCTCAGGTCTAGGCTCACGTCCTAGTACAGCAGATAACAAAGGCAGTTCTGCAGTCTTCTCTGCGCCAAAGCCTGTGTACTCTAGTAATGACAACGATAACAAGTCAGATAAAAGGTTAACACCAGCGTCTGCTCTATATAGTGCTACGGCTAGTTCTTTAGCTGAGTCTGGTGCTAGACTATCAGCGAACAAGGAAACAAGAATAACACCTATGAATTTGTATGATCAAAAGAACATGCAAGAGATGCAGACAGAGCTTGAAGATTACTTGCGTGGCGTTGATATTGAAGATGCTATCGCAGCTGATATGGCTCGTATGGCTGTACCAGAAGTTTATACAGGTGAAGTGAATGATGTTGAGGTTAAGTCTGGAGATACACTAACAGCTATAGCTAAGGATAAAGGTGTGTCTTTAAAAGAATTAATAGATGCTAATCCGCAGATAGATAACCCTGATTTGATTTTTCCTGGGCAAAAGGTTATTATACCTAGTATAAAAGAAGAACCTACTGTTGAAGCCGCCCCTGTTGTAGAAGAGAGTAAAGATACTTCTACACTAAAAGGTAGTCAAGTAGGTCTTATGTCTAAACCTGCTACAACCGAAGATACTAAAATGGATGAGGCTACATTACAAAAAACCCCTGCAGATGACAGCTTAGAACATGCTTTAGCTATAGCATCTAGTATAAAGAATGCAAAGCCTGAGGATATACTCAATAAGGTTATTATGCCTGTGGCCTATCATGAATCTGCTGGTACAATGGACCCTAAACTAGCTCAGTATGGTGGAGGTCCTGGTAGAGGTGTTATGCAATATGAACCTGATCGTTTCAACTCATCCGTTGTAAGAGCTATTAGACAGTTTAACGAGTTAGGTAAAGATATACCTGAGTGGCTTGATAATATAGATTTATCTGGAGATATACAAAAGGAGATAACTTCTTTGACAGCAAATCAACAGATGTCTTTAGCTGTTTACGATATGTTACAGCATGGAGATATAGATATAAATACAGTACTGACGGGTAAAGAATCTATAGAGGATTTATGGGCTGATCATTGGTGGAGTGGTCCTGATAAGCAAAGGAAAAAAAGAATAGCGGCCTTCCGTAGAAGTCAGAGACAACTAAATAAGAATGCACCATCTAATAATACAACAACGTTTGAGTTCCCATAATGTTTGGTCTTCCCTTAGAATTAATCACAATGCTTTTCTCCACTGTCTTAGGTGGAGTTATGTCCATATGGGGGCAAAGTAATAAAGCTAAAGCAGAACAACAGAAAGCCCTTGTAGGCGCAGTCAGTGAGGCTAGGGATCATGGTAGTAAAGATAAACACTTTGCTTGGACACGTAGGATCATAGCTTTATCTGCAGTCGGATCTATTATTGTGTTGCCAAAGCTAGTAGCAGTATGGTATCCTGACGTAAGTGTAATCGTTGGTTATACAGAAGTACAGGGTGGCTTCATCAACTGGCTCTTAGGTGCACCAGATGCTATACACTGGAAAGCGGCACGTGGCTTCGTTATAACCCCTCTAGACACACACATAGTTTCAGCAATAGTCGGCCTATACTTTGGCGCTGGCTTTACCAAATAGGATAATAAGATGCCAATAGCAGGACCATTTGATAGACCAATTCCTGGTGAGTCACTCACAGGAGAACCTCGTAATAACCCTTGGGAACAACCAGCCCAGATGTCAAACGTTAATGAAGTAGCTGCATACTACATCGAGAGACTAGACAATGAAGAAGTATTACAAGACTTTGGTTCTATAATACAGGCTGGTGCATCCTTAGCTCCTATTGTAGAGACTATATATATGCAGGGTGTTATGAGAGGATTACATTCAATAGATGCAGGTGTTGTTGTAGCGCCTGTTATACACGCATATATAAAAGCTTCTCTTGAAGATATGGGTGTTGATGTTAAAGATACTAATGACAATCCACAGAAGAAAGCAGAAGCTGCAGAGATGCAACGCTTCCTTATGATTGCTAACAGTATGTTAGATAAAGAAGGTACAGACACACCTGATGAAGGGCAACAGATGGTAGAGTCTATGGTTGAAACGCAGGAGGGAGAACCTGTGGAGGAAGAGATGCCACAAGAAGAAGAAATAGTACAAGAACAAAAGCCTATGGGCTTGATGGCGAAGGGTTAGTATACAATGGCATTTAACAATAAAGAATTTCAGGCAAACTTTCTCAATCAAGTAACAGATCGTATGGTTGATATGCGTGAGGAAGCCGAAGCCTTTAAGGAAAAACAGACAGCGGCTAGTGAGCGTAACAGATCCCTAATAAGTACACGTACCGCTAGAGCCAACGCCGCTGTATCTTTAGGTAGAGAAGCTCTCCAGTACTTACCAGAAGGTGCTAGGTCTAAAGCTATAATACGTACTGCTATGGCTTCTGGAATGACAGGCGTAAGTGAGCTTAGAAATAAACTCGCTAAGGCACACGCTAACGCAGGTTTAGCTGCAGGGGAAACATTATCTATCAATGATATTGAAGCTGTTATTAATATGCCCAACATACCTGATATTGATAAATCTCTTATTGATATGCCACTAGAGCAGTTTGCTAAAGAGACATATGGTGCAACAGCAAAAGCCGCTGAGTTTAAAGACGATACTAATATAGTCGGTAAGTTGTTTGGCTTCGGTGCTATGAATAGAGCTAGAGAAGAACTAGGAAAAACACCTTCTGGTGATGGTATGTCTGTTGCAGATATAAATGCCGCAGCTCGCTTAGCTGAGTTTAATGCTCTTATACCTAATGCTGTAATGTCATTCTCTGATATAAAAACTTTTAGTAAGACAGAAGCTTTTACTTTTGCTAAAGATATAACTAAGATGTATGATGATGCAGCAGATTCTAAGGAAGCTCAAGCTAAAGCGACAGAGGCACAGCAGAGGCTAATTGATGCTAGACCTGCAGGTGAAGACGAAAGCTATGTAACCGATGCACAAATAGATGATGTAAGAAGAAATGCTATACAACTGTATGCTAGGGAAGAAGTCAAAAAGTACATAGACATTTTTGCAAAACAATATGGTAGTGTTGGTGGCTTCTTTAATCAGCAGATAGCTATGGATCAGATTGACAATCTTATGGGTAAGGGTTACCTAGACATACTCAAAGGTGACTATGGGTTAGATCCGAAGAAAGAGGAGCCTGATGCAGTTACTGATGGGGTTAAAGACTCAGCTACAGAAGAAGCTAAGATGAAAGAATTGCCATCTTTCCCTAAAGAATCACAGTCTGATGTAGCACAACCTGTTGCAGATTCTTTACCAGTAGAGAAGCACAGACCAGGTGGAGCTAAAGAAGTTGGTTCTTTTGGAGACCCAGAAGCTAGAAAGTGGGATAGAAAGTATGGTGCTCGTTACAACCCAGACGGTACTCCTATTATAGTTGAGCCTAGACCTATAGACAAAGAAGCAACAGTAATGGCTGAGAATAAACTTTCAGGTAAAGAGAAGGAAGTAAACGCACAAGAAGAGTGGGATAGAAAGTATAAGAAAACCCACAACGTAGATGGTACTCCTAAGAAACTTAAAGGTGACTAAGTATGAATTACTTTGAACAAAAAGAATATATGAAAAACCTTTATGGTGGGGCAGACACTTCTCCTAAAAGAGAGTACGAAACTCTATCGTTTGACCCAGAAGAAACTTTATCTGTAGACGACATACGACAAGACTATAAGTATAATCAACCTATTCGTGACTATATGATTGAGCGTATGGGTGTAGATTACAACGATAAGTCTGACGAAGAAGTAGTAGATGATTTTGTAAAGCACATGCGTTACTTTAACTCTAATACTGTAATGACTGCTGGTGAAGTTAGGTTTGTTACTAAGGCTAACAAAAGACAAAAAGAAACAGCGCGTAAAGCTTATCAGATATATGATCAACTAGGTAATGTCTTTGTCAATGATGGATTGATGGGTGCAGTAAAAGGCGTAGGCGACTATGTGTTTGCAGCGGCATCAGATCCTACTAACTACTTAGGTATACTTACTGGTGGTATAGGTAGAGCTGCGGCTGGTGGTGTTCAAGTAAGTGGTAAGCAAGTTATCAAAGCGGCAGTACGCAGGGCTGGTAGAGAAGCATTACAATCTGGTGCTACAAAACAGGCAGCTAAAGATGCAGGTATTAAGGCAGGTAAAGAAGCGGCGGCACGTGCGGCGGCTCAGGGTATGACCGCTAAAAGAACTAAGGGTGTGTATGATAAAGTCTCTAAGCTTGTAGAGACAGAAGCTATGAAGACTATGCCTAAAGATGCTATGAAAAAAGCACAGCAGGATCTGTTTAAAACAGCGGCTACTAAATCATTATATGCTACTACAGCGCTGGACGCTACAGCTGCAGTCTATCAAGATATTGCAAATCAAGAGGCTCGCCTAGAAGTAGGAGCACAAGATTCGTTTAGTAAAACACAGAGTGCTTTCTCTGCTCTCCTTGGTGGTGTTGCAGGTGGTGCTCAACTTATTACACGTAAGCTAGGTGCTGGTAAATCAGGCTTTGAAGACACACGCACAGAGACAGAGAAGTTAGCACAGAATACAATAGATTTGTATGCACCTATTCTTAAGAAAGCACACACACCTGAAGCGGCTAAAGCTATACGTAAAGCTGCAGATAAGTGGAATGCTAAGGTAGCTAGAGGTAAGAAGGGTAGGGGCGAACTAGACGACTCTCAACTTATTAGAGAGATTATGTTTGGTGACGTTGATGGTGAGATTGGTGGCCTTGTGGGTGTGTTTAGATCTAAGGGATACAAGGTAGGTAAAGAAGTTCACATATCTGACGTTATGACTAACGTAGCTAACTCACTTACACAGAAAGAACTCAAAGATATTAACAAGTCTATAGGTAAGTATACAGGGTTTAACTTTGGTAATCTTACTGGCACACGTGTTAAACTAGGGGATCTTATGGCTGACCGTTTTAGTGAGGCTGGTAAAACTCTACAAGTAGCATCACAGGTTAGTAAAACTTTAAACGCTGGTTTATTAGCAGCTGAGACTAAGATAAAACTACAGTCTAACACTATTAAAAAAGCTGAGGATTCTGAAAAGACATTAGCTGATGGTACAAAAGTTCCTAAGCCACCTGAGCCATTACGTTATGGTCAGTCTGTGTGGAAACGATTACTTGTTTCTTCACCAGCTACTACCGCGTTAAACGTTGCTGGTTTTAGCCAGTACTATGTAGGTCAAACTGTTGCTGATCTGTTTAGTTCAACAGCGTTAATGACTAAAGGTTTAGCACAGAGTGTTACCAATCGTAATGCTGCACAGGAATCGTTTAGACAAGCACGTGCTCTTAGCTCACTACAGGTACAAAAGATTCGTAACTTGATGGACCCATATACAACACGTGATGCGTACATGAAGTTTCTTGAAGACCCTGCAAACTTAGATGCACAGAAGGTATTGTTTGAAACTATGGCAGGTGGTGTTGATGCATCAGCTAAACGTTATGGTATGAACCCTGACAGAAAAGCATTTCGTAATGTAGAAGCTTTTACTAGAGCCATGAATCAGATAACAGGTGTACGCATACAAGACACGTTTACTAAGTCTCAAATGTTTATGACTGATATGGATAAGTATCTGAGATTAAAGAGAGGTGTTACTCTTAAGGAAGCTTTATTATCTGATGATATAATTATTGATGATGAGGTTATATCAGGTGCACTAGATACTACTCTCAAGTCTGTGTTTGCTAAAGACTATACTACAAAAGAACAACCAGAGCTTATTAGAACAGCGGCTAAGTTTGTAGAGACTGTATCTAATACACCAGGTCTAGGTACTATACTACCCTTTGGTCGTTTCTTTAATAACGTTGTTGCTACCGCTTATCAATGGGGTCCTTTCTCTGCACCTGAGACACTACTAAAACCTATGTATAAACGCATAGTTAAAAAAGAAGGTATGGGTGTTTCAGAAATGGATGCAGCTGCTCGTACAACAGTCGGAGTGGCTGGTTTAATACTAGCCATGCAGTATGATGAAGAACGTAGAGATGATGGCTTAGGTGTATATGAGATTAATGTAGGTGGCGGTAAAATTATAGACGCTAAAAACACCTACCCGTTCTCTGCCTTCCTAGCCGCTGGGCGTATACTAAATATGAAAAGGAATGGTGAGAAAGTACCTCCAGAACTTATACAAGAGATGGGTACTCAAGTTGCTGTAGGCCAGTTAGCAAAAGATGCTCAGTTTGGTAATGACTTAAACAATTTACTAGATGTATTGATAAATCAAGATGAGGGTGCACGTGGTGCTTCTATAGATGCGTTTGCTAAAACTTTTGGTAATCTTACAGCTGGTGTTACTAGACCTTTAGACGCTATCAATAAGATTGTAGGTTTTGCTATGGGTACAGACACAGCTAAAGATGTAAGACAGGCTGATGGTTTAGGTGTGTTTACTCAGACTTCTACAAAATACTTTGATAATATTCTTGAAGCATTCATAGGTAAGACAGATACTATTACTGGTGAAGATTTAAAAGTAGCAACAAGAGAGGGTGAGATATATGATGCTAACCCCTTTGCTAGGATCTTTGGTCTAACTATAAAGCAAGGTCGTACCGCTACGGAGAAAGCATACTCTATGTCTGAGATGCAAGCTTGGACTGCTAATGAAAGATCTAAACTACCTGCATACGATAGAGCATTCAATGGTATGTTAGCTCCTATCTTAGAGAGACAGACGCAGAGACTGTTAAAGACGGAGAGGTTTATGAAAGCTGATCTTCCTGAAAGACGCGGTATGTTAAAGGCTGTACTACGTAGTGCTAAGAAGCAGATACGTGAAAGATTAGATGATGGCTATACTACAGGCGCTGAAAACATGAAGCTAAGAGCTGCATATAAAGCCCAGTCAAAATTCTCTAAAGAGATAACATCAGAAGCTAAGAAAGTAATGAAAGAAAAGTTTGGTGTGAGTGGTGAAATAGAAGACTACTCTTTCGCTGAGCTAGATCTATTTATAAGTTATAGTGAGCATCTCAAAGATGCCTATGACGAAGCAGGTCAGTTATAACAAAGAGAGAGGGGGCTAAGAAGCCCCCTTATTTTATTCCGTGTCTGTCTGCTGCTAATCTAGCCCACATCTTAGCTTCCATAAGTCTATCCCTAGCCCTCTCCTTTTCCTTACAATCATGTAAGTTATTTAAGATGTAGCTATTTAGATTACGCACCTCTTCGTTAAGTCCTGTGTTAAACTTATTACTCTTAGTCTTAACAAAGTTGTCTGCCTCTAGCTCAATCTTCTTCATTATTTATTTTCTACTTTCTTTAGGTAGTTTATTGCTTGTTGTACTCCCTCAAGATCATCACCTAGTAAACCTATACCACGGTTACAACTACTACATAGGTGTCCTCTATATGTTTCTGTTTCATGACAATGATCTAAGTTTAACCTATCTGTCTTAAGTTCCTTTGAATCTATACCACAGCAATCACACTTACCAAAGGCTTTATGTCCATGTGTCTTTGTTAGATAGTGCTGTACCAATCTAGCTTTATTTCCGCAGGAACGACATCTATTGTGGTAGTGCTCTTTAACATCACCGTTTATTGATAGATTACGAGCAGCTACATGAAAGTATTCATCTATCTCAGGTAGTACTTCTTTACATGAGGTACACCTTTTATGCCTGACATCTTCAGGCGCTTTCTCTTCTATATTCTCAAACAAATCAAACTTTAGTTGCATCATGTACCCTCTGGTATAGCGTTACACATAGGTAGTATAAAAACTTTTTCAGTAAGTTCTTCTGGTAGGTATGTATATACACTTGTCATTGCACGTGCTGCACCATCAATACAGCTACTATATGTATCATACAGGATAGGTGAGGCTTTTATTGTTGGATCCTCACCCACCATGTAAGCTATTAGTACGAGAACGTACACTATTCTTTCTCTTCAGAATCTAGTTTATCTTTAACGTAATCTACCCCCTGTGTTATCTTGGGTTCTACGTAATCGTATGTTGTATTACCTATAGTGCCAACCACATTAATAGTTGCGATACCTACGAAAAACATTACTAAAACTTCAACCATCTAAATGTTCCTTCAGTTTGTTATAGTCACCGATATGGTGACCTTCATTATCCCAGATTTGGGGAACAGTATTCATACCTGCTTTTAACATTAATGTTAACAACCATCTACTACTAACTGTATCAATAGAGTAAGGCATAAACGCTATGCCTTTCTCCTCTAGTAAATTCTTTGCTTCGGTACAGAACCCACAACTACTTGTTCCTAATACTATATACATAGTCTATACCAAGTCTACTATTTCACAAGAGTCTCCAGAGCAAGCCATTGTTTGCATAGACACTGTGTTATCTTCACTCTCGTAGTCTGATAACTCTGACCAATCAATACTGGTAGGCATCTTTGAAAGTAATGCTTTATATTCTTTCTTACCTATCTCTTGGTAAGGTGCTTGCTGGTATGAGTGATCTGAGTGTGGTAAAAATGACACACCTGACATCTCATCAAAGTGTTTGTACACGAATGCACCCACATCCATCCACTCCTCATCACGTACTGTTATAGTAACAGATGGCTTATGCTCACACCAATGTCTCTGATATGTAAGCCACAACTCTAACTGTTCCACAGCTGACATATCGTTACGTGTCACTGACTTCTCTGGTGACTTAACTGGGAAGCTAAACACAACTGTAGAGTCAGGCTTCATAACGCATGGCTCATTAGGTATACCTCTATCAATCATAAACTGTGTTAGAGGATCTTTACTATCACCACGTACAGTACGAATATAGTATGGGCTGTGTCTCGCATGGATTCCGCTACTGCTATCTACAAGTTGTGAAACCGTTCCACTTGGTTTTACGCAGCTGATAGCAGTACTAGCAGGTATACCTAATAGGTTAGCCCACTCTTCATTAGTAGCTACAGCAACAGAGCGTAGGTGCTCTAGTGTCTTCTTCAAACCCTTGTTCTTTTGTGTCATTAATGGGTTGTCCATAATACCTGTCATAGACACACCAAGTAATCTCTCTTCTGCTGTATTGTTCTGCCATACTTTACGTAGGTAAGGAAACTTAATCATAGTAGATTGTATTGTACCTAAGATAGTAGCAAGCTTAACCTTATGCTCAAGATCTTCCAGTGTATCAGTAGCACGTACTACACACTCTGTTAAGTTACAGAACTGATACGGCCTCAAAATTATTTCGCTGCATGGGTTAGTCCCGAACTCATAGTTAGAGTCACGTCTTCCAAACTTAGCCGCTTGTTTCTTAGATGCTTCTCGGTTAAAGATACCACGCTCACCAGACTTAGACTCAACCAGAGACAACCATTCACGCATGAATGTTTCCATATCTGGCTTCTCACTGTATGCTACAGAGTTATTAGCTAGTGCTCTATGCCCTGCAGTTTCCCACCACTGTCCTGACTTAGCGTGACGCATACGATCATCAGATAAATTACTCAATGAAATCATAGCACTACGGCGTACACCACCTACAACAACTATCTGACCTATGAAACACATAAGGTCGTGACATTCCATAGAGCTAAGCTTACGTCCTTGTGCGCCCTTGAAAGTAGCTACAGCAAAGTTAAACAGTTCTACTAACGGCGCTGGTCCTGATGCTCTACCGCCAAACGTTTTAAGTCTTGCACCTGCAGGACGAACCTGAGACACATCCCACTTAGGTATTTCACCAGCCCATAGGAGTGCTAGAACTTGACGGAAACCCTTAGCCCAACCTTCTTTGCTGTCCTTAACGACGACGATAGACTCACTGTCGAAAAGATCAGGAACTTCTGGCAACTTTTTGATGAACTGTCTCTCGACAGAGAAGCCAACACCCGTACCACAGAGAAGGATATACATAGCTTCATCGAAGGACTTAGGGTCATCTACGGGTAAGTAACTACAATTATATCCTGCTGTATTATCGCGATCTAAAGCTGGACCAGCAGTCATCATTGCCCTCATACTAGGCATTATTTCTTGACCAAGTATAGCCTGTTCAAGATCATACACTTCATTGTTATTTACAATTCTCTCTACTTCATTACCCAGCGCCTTACGAACTACATTATCCATGTAGCGTTCCACTGTTTCTCCCCAAGACTCACGCCCTTTGCCATCAAAGTACTTAGCGTAGCGTGACTTGTGTATGAATGCTTGATAGTCTGTTGGTAGTTGGTTACTCATCTATTGTCTCCTGATCCTTTTATTACACCACGTGCAGCGCGGCTGTTTAGTTTATACATATTCCTCTGTATTATATCCTGTAGGTCACTATCAAAGTAGTTAGCTATAGCAACTGTATAAAACAATACGTCACCACATTCCTTGAGAATACCCTCTTCATCATTAGTATCATCACGCAGAACACGCTTTATCTTACCATGTAGTTCCCCTACTTCCTCACACAAACCTAATAGGTTTTCCATTAGCCTATCCTCAGGTTTTGTTACAATCATGCTCTCAACAAAATCAGAATACTCTGTAGGTGTTGAGTCAATCAGATTGTTTATTGCTTCTATATCTTCTCTAGCAATCATTTTCTCTCCTTAACATTTAAATTTTCTATATTCATATCATCCACATCATATATAACATCTGTTATTAGATCGTGTACATCTTTCTCATGGGTGTCATTACTAGCAGATAATATATTATTAGTATCATCTACCTTAGCTACAAATGTAACGTTAAACTTTTTCATGCATTACCCTTTGTCTTCGTCCATCTGTTAAGTATAATAACATTATCCTCTACCTTATACCCAGTATCTGTTTGAATCAGGGCTTCTTTGTACTGATCTGGGAACATCTCCCTCATAAGATCACCTCTTAGTTCTACAAAATCATCCCATGCATCAGGGTATTTATCTAAGAATGTTTGTGCTGCTGCCATAGTAAGAGCTTCCTCTAGTGCTGCCTTCATACCATCGTGTGTTTCAGCTTCACCAAATACTAGACCTGTCTTGATATGGCCTGTCCACTCACCCTCTTCTGTTATAGGGTGTAGTATAATAGCAACATCTCCAGGCTTTACTTCATAGCCCATCATAATCTCCTCTTCACTTTCACACGTTGCTCTTTCATACGCTTACCCTTCTCTAGTAGCCAGCCCTCAGGTATTACTCTGTGCGCCCACTTGAAGCCATTCTTCTCACACCAATCACAGTATCTACTCTTAGCACCCTTGTATAGCTTAGAGTTTGCGTTACTAAATACAAAGCGTATGTCCAGTTTAGGATGTTGCTTCTGTATTTCTATATGCTTGCGCCGATCTCCAGCACTAAATAACCCTTTGGTCTCAATTATAATACCGTTGTCCAATTCGAAGTCTGGTGTATAGGTGCGATACTTTAAATCTTCCCACTCTATCTTTAGCTTTTCATAAGATACAATCTTCTGACGTGTCTCTAAGAATGTAGCGGCCTCTAGTTCAAGGCCACTACGATAGTTTCTTCTGTTGTGTTTACGAACCACGCCCATCTCCAACAAGTACATACTCTACAAGAGGTGCTTCTTTCTTACCCTTGTACACACGTGAAGGTAACTCTTGTAGATCCCAACACTTGTGCTTGAAGTCACACCAGTGACACTTAGAGTTAAGTACTAAGTTACCGCTGGGCTTCTTGAAGTACGTCTCAGGTACTGCTTCGTAGCAACGTTTGAATGGTGCATCACTCTCGATGTAATCCACAGTAGATTGAATGCTATCTATGACAGCTTCCTTGTCTACCTCAGAAGCGTCTACATACTTGAACTCACCGTTTCCTTTGTTGACTACCCACCAACCACCTACATCCTTTCCAGCGGCTTCTGCGTAGCCTACAAGCTGTGATACATAACCGAAGCTATCATCCTTGTTGAGTGCCTCAAAGCTTTCAAACTTATTCTTGTATGACCAAGGAGAGGCAGACTTAACATCGTCAATCTTACCATCCATCTCCATATCGTACTCACCCTTGATCTCCTGACCATTGGGTAACTTGAGTGTGACAATCTCATTGTCTTTAAACTCTTGGTCTACTGCACGAAGTAATCCTTTGAACACAGCCTCAACGATATCACCAAGGATCATGTTCATTAAGAAGTGTGGTGGGAAGGGTCTACGATCTTCTGGATCATTCTTTTCAAACCACAACTGGCATGGAGCTTTACCTATGTTAGACATACGTAGGCGAAAGTCACCACGTGGGGGAGAGTTAAACTGTTTGTTCAACGCTGCCTCAACATCAGCGGCAACCTGTTTGGTCACCGCCTCTGTCATGTTTGCTTCACCAGCTAAAGCCTTCTGCAGAAAACTGTAGATTGCTAATTCTGCTGGGTGATTCATGGGCTTACCTCGATGAAGTCATTGTTGATAATGTCTGTTACTACAGACTCATCATCCTCAGACATAGCTTTGTCGAACCTCTCATGGTATAAGTCTAAGATCTTACCATTACTGTACTCGATAAGCTCAATGAAATCTTTTAACATCTCATTGTCACCCTCACCAAGATCAACCTTGTCACCTGATCCTGCTTTGATCTTACCAAACTTAGCACCTGTTGGGATGCTATCTTCTACGCCCATAAACTTAATAGTAGACATGATAGGTAGTAAGTTCTTGCGCTTCAGCACACCTAGAACACCATTGATGCTCTTGAGTGAGTCACGATTCTTAACGTCCATAACAAATGGTACGTCTTTATACGCAGACTTATCGAGTGATTCACCCTTCTCATTGATAGGATCATCTAGTGTTACTGTACCATAGTAAACATTAACACGTTTAACACTACGGATAACCTGCTTAGTAGCATCGTCTAAAGCTTGGAAGTCTTCGATCCAACCTGAGGGTCTACCCAAGTTGAAGCCACCTATGCTATCCTTCATATCACCATTGAGTGAATTAGCTAAGACAGACTTCTCCATCTCTTCTGTTTCACTGTTCCAACGTTGCCATTGTTGGCGCTGGGCAAAGATACGTACTGTAATACCATTACTGTAGATCTTTTCGTCACCACGGTTGAGGATGAATGCACCTACTGGTACTACCTCAGTCTTGATTGCCTTACCACCTACGTCTATTTCACCCATCAGGGGTGAGTGCAGCATACCCATACGTGCTATGGATGGTGTTGAGTCACCACTAGACGCAGACACGCCCATAAGTTCTGCCATTGATTGTCCGCGTTCATTCGCGATTGATAGTTCATTACTCATTTCTATACCTTTCTATAGATTCAAAGAGTTCCTAGTTATACATTATACGTCAACTGTGTCAAGCCAGTTTGGTCCTATTTTTGCTTCAAGTAATAATGGTACATTCATTTTTACATTGTATGTTTTCTCTACAAGATCGTTGATGTTATCGTTAAGTGATTCTATTATATCAATAACTTGTTGTTCTTCATCAGGGTGTATGTCAACTACCATACTGTCATGTACTGAATTAACTACGACAGAGTTGTATGGTTGTAACAATTCGTGAAGCTCGTTCAGTACGATAGGTACTATATCACCTGTGGCAAACCCTTGTACTGGGTAGTTCTTAATCATTGTAAAGTGACTTGGCATACCATTATCTCTGCGTCTTACATTAGGGAAAGCATACTGTCGCCCTGACTTATTAGTTATCTTATTGAAACGTAGTGCCTCATCGCCTAACTCTTTATGCCATGCAGCAATACCCTCATACTTCTCAATAAAATGTTTGTAGTAAGCGGCTTCAGCCTTAGATCTTCCATACCCTGTAGCCCCGAAAAGGGGTGCAAACGTATGTGCCTTGGCTGAGGTCCTTGAGGTTTTCTGACCTGCATCTGTTATAACTTTTGCTGTGTAGCTGTGTACATCAAACCCTGTGCTAATTTCTTTCATAGCCTTCTCGTCTTGAGCAAGAAACGCAGCAACTCTAAACTCAAGTTGAGCAAAGTCAGCTTCCATTATCTTTCCATTTTCCCACCGTGAAACAAAGACTTTCTTCACAGGAAACGTACCACCTCTGGGCATGTTCTGCATGTTAGGATTGCGTCCACTGAAACGTCCAGTAGCTGTTATGTGCTGAGTTAAACTTACATGTAAGAACCCATCATGCTTAGTGTAGTTTGATATACCCTCAACAAAAGAACTTAGGTAACTACTAATAGCAGACAAACGTTTAAGATCATTAAGAAAAGACTCAGCCTCTGCCATGTTATTGTTTCTTGCAGTAGCCGCTAAGATTTCTAGGTTATCTTTACTTGTACTAAAACCATTAGCACTAATCCATTTCTTATTGGGTGCTGTAAACTTTAGACCAGCTACTTGTTTTGTTTCTTTTAGCTGAAACCCTCTCGTATCACAGTCCTTACACTTGTTAGGTCTAGCATACTTTGTACCGTCCTTCTTTACTTTGTATGTCTTGCCTTGTCCCTCACAGGTAGGGCATGTAAATGCTTCTGTTCTATACACACGTTTAGAGTTTGCTTTAACAGCATCTTTATATTCATCTACTGTAGAGGTAAACTCAAACAGATCAGCCCACTCTTTCTTGTTAACCATACGCAGAGAGAATACAACCTGAGACATCTGCTCTGGACTACTGAGATTTATAGGTGTGTCACCCATAAGCTGACGAACTTTCTTCTGTAGCCTACTTTCAATCTCTGCCTTCTCTTGTTCAAACTGTAGTCTTACTTCGTCAAGGGCAGATCTATCCACCCTGATTCCCGACATGTACATTCTGGTGAGGGTTTTACAGGTGGTAAAGGTTGTGTCTCTAATACCTTTGAGACCTTTGGATTCGGGCTTGGCATAGTCTGCTTCGATACTATGGAACAACCAGCTAGTTGAAAGCAGATCACACCTGAGATAAAAGCTAAGCTCATCCAACGGTATCTCATTTGTAGTATAGCCTTCTTTAAAATATCTTTTAAGTGTATCATCTTTCTGTACCTCTAGGTTTCTGCGTTCAGCACAAGCACCTAAGCTTAATGGAGTGCGTTGCCCTCTATCAAGTATATACTCTGCTAACATTGTATCATAGATCAAGCCATCATACTTGAAGCCTGACTCCCACAACCACATCATATCGTGTTGTGCGTTGTGCATTATGAGTA
>UEXM01000868.1_pt1 | contig 28973 bp, 15 predicted proteins | sample 1796661 | NCBI WGS metagenome assembly UEXM01 (sample SAMEA4772469, study PRJEB27181) | metagenome
TAGTATTCATTGCTTAAGAAGTTTACAGTTTTGTCAGCAAACTCTACAGCTTCTGGACCTATGATACTTTTAATATTCTCTATAACCTCAGGAGTTATACCTTGAGCTTCAAGCTTCTGTCTTTGAACATCATTCAAGCTAAGTGCATATATACGCATGAGTTCATCTGCATTAAACATGTCTGTATACTCTCGGCCAGTATCACTACGCTTTAATTTTAAAACATGAACACCACTATTTAGTTTGCGATATATTTGTTTTACTCCCTTGGTTATACCAGGGATTGTGTTTGCTATAGCATCAAGCTTTCCTTGAGTTTGGAACACACCTGCATTGTTGAGGTCATCCATTCTGTTTAAAGCATCATAAACATTCTTGGTAAAAAAGTTTTTACCCTGAGTCACCCTATCCAATACATTACTTAATGTGCCTAAGTGCTGGAACATTTGCTTCATGTTCTGAATAAATTCTCTGGCCGTACTAAATGCCATTCTCTCACCCAGTTCTCTAAAAGCTTTACCTATCTCAAAATTTCTGAAGTGAGAAAGTATTTCATTCTTTCTGGCGTTACGTTCATTTTTATTTAAAACATTTCCATCAGCATCAAACAGCATAGGATTAGTGTCCTTAATCTGAGCATCAGCTTCCTTTTTCATCTTCTTGTTTGCTTCTACTCTGGCGAGTCTTCTAGATTTAAAGGTAGCAATTGATTCAGCTCTAACATCTTTTAGCTGCTGCATTAAGTCTTGAACTTCTTCCAAGCTCATGTTAGATACATCACCAAAGGTATCAAAAGCTAGAGCCTGATTAACTTTAGCTTGCTCTTTCTGAGTTAGCTTCTGTCCATCTTGTTGTTTCTCTATAAGATTGCTTATCTCTGAGCTCTCATTCTGCAGGTCCTCCTGTATTTTGTTAAGGGTATCTACATCAGCTGTAAGTATCTGCTTAACTGCTTTGAAGTATGCTGTACCCTCTCGACTTAAACCTTTAGCTCTACGCTTACCAGACTTAGTGAATGCAGTCATAGCTTTTGCTTTGACCAACTTAAGCATGTCTTTGATAACAGCTTTCTTCATCTTGGCTTTCTGTTGGTCTACAATCTTCATCACATACTCAGTATCTGCCTGGAATGTATCCACTGTAGACTTTGTAACACGTGATATAAGCTTGTTTATTTGAGCTTGAGTATACATCTTAGACTTTGGTAAAGCCTTTCTTATATAGTTTCTTAATTGTATCTGTGCGGCCTTTAGATTCTGGCTGTTTATTTTACGCTGTCTTAGATTGTTTTTAATCGCAGCTATTTCTTTTTGTACAGCAACATTAGAACGTGTGTTCAATGTCTTGTCAAAGTCTACTAGAATCTCCATCTGAGTTTGTTCTGGCTGAGCTTTGTAGATTGGATTCTCTTTAATTAAATCCATTGCCTTTTGTCTCACCTCAGATAATGTTGTCTCTGGTGTAGCAAACTTAGATAAGCTATCTCTCACTTCTTTAAACAACTTCATACCCTGGCTAACACCACCCTCTACTCTACCAAATGCTTCTGGCAGTTGTGTAAATGCATCAACATTAACTTCCATAGCAGCGTTTATATCAGCAACTTTAAAACCTCTGTCTTTTAAGACTTCCTTAATGGACGCATCTGAGAATCCATTCTGTCTTCCTTTATCTATGATAGCACCCATTGAATCTGTCTTACTAAATGCAGCATCAGGATTCTTAAGTTTTTTCTTCTGAGCTTTAGAGAGGTTTATTTCTTTACCAGCAAAAATGTCAGCAAGTGCAGTTCCAAGGAATGTATCTAGATTCATATCCTGAACTTCTTCAGCCGTCAAATCTTTTGACATTTTAAATTGAGACTTGATGTAATTCCACATACCTAGAAGCCATTGAGTAAACTTACTCTTCACTGCTCCATCAGCTATAGTCTGTCCTTTGTTTCCAATAAGGATAGCCATAGTTTCGTTTGCAGCTTTAACTTTGTCTCCGTTGAAGTTCTTAAGTTGCTTCTTATATTCTTCTGTTTGTTCTATAAGTTTTACACCTTGTGCATATATAGCTTTTCCTTTCTTTGTAGTCTGTAAGTAGTCAGTCCACACGTGACCCATCTCATGAATAGATGTGTTAAATAAAGCAGATTGAGAATTATGTACATCTGGATTTATATATATATCACCATTAACAGTAACACCATATATAACCTCATCACCTTTAAGATATTTTTTAACACCCTCAGACTCCATAACATTATTAAATGTTGAGCTCTCAGTGGATATAGTGACAGATGGAAATGCAATATTCATAAACGCATTTAGCTTAGCGACATTATCCAGGTTGGTTTGCGCTAGTGCTCCCTCAAATTCGAGTCCAGGTAAACCATATTGCACTCCTAATTTTTGCGTCAATATAGTTCCAACACTAGCTGGAGCAAGCTCACCCTCAACTAATTGCCCTTTACTTTTTTCTGCTTTTGTTTTTGTTACTCTATCTTGTTTTGTTTCAGCTGATGTTAATCCAGCCATAGCTAATCTATAAGCTTCTGGATAAGTTTCTACTAGTGAAACAGGCTGCTCTAATATCCCTATGGTTTTTCCTTTAGGACCAAAAGGATAATTAGGGTGATTTGTTTCTATAACATCATCAACTGTTACATCAACCGCCTGTAATGCTATTATACTTCTCTGTGGCACATTAGCTAGTTGAGGCTCAGTAATAAGGTCTGTAATTTCCTGTATATGAGTTAAGCTAGCAGTCTCTGTGCTAGCCTCCATACCCTCTAATAAAGCAAGCACAACAGGCTTACCGCTTTTAGCTGGCATAGTTACCTTTTTCTTTGGTGCACCAGCTCTACGAACTGAACCAGTAGTAATTCTTTTACCCAGTAATTCTCTTGTGGGTATATTTAATTGAGACAGAAACTCTGCGTTTAATATTTGTTCTATTGAACTCATATCTTTCATAGCTTCTATCACATTCTCTATGTTTGTTATTTCTTCTTGATACTTTTTTAAAGTCGTATCAGTACCCTGACCTTTTTTAATTGACTCTGCTCTTCTATTTGCAATATTTTGTAGGTCTTGTCTTAAAACATCTAAAGCTTTTACTTTGTTTTTTTCAGGCACTTTAGACAAGTTGTCTTTTAGCACTCTAAAAACAGCTTCATTTGAAGCTATAGAGCCCTCACCCATCTTAACAATATTCATAGGAACATGTCCATTAAATTCTGGATTGTCTTTCCAGAACTTATCAAACAATTCTTTGTTATCGTTGTATACTTTTTTAGCTTTGTCTAATAGTTTCTGGGCTTCCTCTTTTGTGGTGCTAGCCCACGCAGCGTTCTCATTTCCTATTGTACCAGTAAATCCTAAGCCACCTCTTAAATTATCTATGGTATTACCAGTTAAAACATTTACAGCGTTACCTGTAGTAAGCTGGTCTGATATATTAAATATAGCAGGTATACCATTAATTACCTCTAAGGTTTTTATTGATGGAAGCTTTCTGTCTGTTCTGCTATTGAGTTCGTTAACATCAATAGTGCCCTCAGGCTCTACCACAAGATTGGTAGACACGTTTCCTGACTGTGTTTCGTTGATTGCCTTAGTGACTGCATCTACTTCACCTTTTATAGGGGTAAATGAATCGTCTTCTTTCTTTCTGAAGTCTACCTTAGTATCGTCTAAGGAGGTTTTTAAATCAGCAACCTCTTCAGCTAGAGCTATACCCTCAGGAGTTTCTTCAGGTAATAAACTAAACTCTTCAGGAAGAAGCATTACTTTTTGCTCAGCAAAATCCATAGTTGCATAAGCCTCTTTTACCTTGGCCTCTGCTTCATCAAACTTACCTTGCTTTCTTAATGCTCTAGCTTCATCTCTTAATTTAAAAGCTTTTTCATTAACCCCAGAGAAATTAACATAAGAGTTCTGACCTCTAGTCTCAGTTGTCATAGCTCTTCTAGCTAAAGGAGAATACATTCTAGAGTGAACGTCCCATGCGTTTTCTTCACCTATAGGGCCAAAGCTGTTACCCTCTTTAGAGTGTCCAAAAAAGTCATGAACAAACCTAAACACATCATTAACTAAAAGGGGTTTACCATTTTTGTCTTTAAATTTTGTGGGAGCTAACATAGGATTGGTCGCTCTATCTGCATCTGTAATACCAGCATCACCAAAACCCTCTTCAGTTGAGAACACTCTCATGTTCTTATTGTCTCTAAGGTCTGAAATCATATCAGAAGAGCTCTTATACTCTGTGTCGCTTAGCTCTATTACATATCCATCAGACAATATATCTTCATACTGAGCTATAGTTTCATCTACTAAAGCCTTGTAAGCTGCCTGTACTTCAGGGTCATCAGGGTTTGATTCTTGTTTTTCGTATGCGTCTGATATTCTTTTTGAACGTTCTTCGTCTAACTTTGTTATTCTCTTACCCTTTGGCGTATCAATTCCAGTTCTTTCTTTAACTCTATTCGCAATTTCTGTCGCTGCCTGTAAGGGCTGACTAAAGAGTCTGTTTCCTGCTGGGACTTCTGTAGTTGTTTCTTCACTTGTTTTTTCATTTGTCTTTGCAATATTACGTTGTTTTTTTCTAACTTTAAAAAGTCTTTGTGCTTCTTTTACATTATTAAAACTTTCTTGTCTTAACTCAAGAGCTTCCTGTTCAGTTATCTCACCATCTTCCATGGCTCGTGTAACAGCTTTCATCTTCTCTCTTCTTTGAGCACCTATGTCATTATAATCTTCTGACACTTCAATAGATGACAAAGGATTAGTACCAACAACTTGTGGCACTTCTACTTCCTGCGTTTCGGTGGTCTCAACCCCTGGGGTTTCTATACCTAGTTTTTGTTTCTGGTCAGAAGTTAATTGTGCTATTTTCTTAGGTTTGTTTACTTCAGTACCACTTCTCTCTGATGTTTTTTCAAAGACCTCTTCACCAGGTGCATAAATAAATTCCACTTGCTGTTCAGCGGTTATTCCATCTCTAACAACTATATCATTGTCTGCAAGTTTTTCAAAAAATCCACCTGTGTCTTCAATAAGCTCTCCATTTGAATCAAACTTTTTAACTCTTGCACCTGTACCAAAGGAGCCATCTAAGTATGTTTTTACAATTACCTCTTGTCTACTACCATCTTCATCGGTTATAGTAAATGTTTCTTCTTTTAAAACAACTTGGTCATCTTGAAACTTTTTAGTTTCTACTTCTTGCGTTTCGGTGGTCTCAACCCCTGGGGTTTCTTCGAGTGATACTTCTGTTCCCACTCCTGTGCCAATTGTGGCTTGTTGGCGTGCATCCACGCTCTCTGTTTCTGGCTTTTGAACGGCATTTATTTTATCATTTAATTGGTTAGCAACTTCTTCATCATTAACAACCTTACCATTGAACTTAGTCAACTCACGAACACTCATTTTACCAAGCTTCTTTAAGAACTCTTGCTTGGTGTAACTCTTTCCGTCAATTACATACTGAGATAGACCAGCTCTAACATCACCAACCTCTACGCCTGGTGAGAATATAGCTTCTATCTTTGCTCTCTTGTTGTCTGGAGCTAATGATTTGTTTTCTATAAGATATGCAATCTCTGCATTTATATCTTTTATCTTCTGACTAAACACTTCTTTACGATTAGTGTCTGCAGTATATTCTTCTTTGGCCGCTAACAATTCCATTAGTCTAGCCTTAACTCTTTTATTCTTAGGTCTGTTTTTACTTCTTCCAAAATCCAGCATATTATCTGCATCTTTAGATAGGCCTAAGTTTTTTTGTATTCGCTGTCCTTGGTCTTCGTTAATCTTACCAAGCGAAAGCATGTTATTTGTCCACGCAGATATTCTTGTGTCTGATTCTTTCTCGTTAACAATAAAGTTTATATCTGTAAGCTTAGAAGCAAGCTCTATGTTAGACATATTACGTGCATCTATTAGCTTGTTAACAGCCATCATACTGGCGTTGTTACCAAAACCACCGATACCCTCAGCTGCAATTTCTTTCCAATCTAAGTCATCACCGACTGCAACTTGAGCTGCTGCTTCACCAGCCATCTCACCAATAGGGTCAAAGATAGCACGTTCAGCTAATTGCGATGCAATTTTTTTAGTTCTTGTTGCTGTCTTACCTACCTTAAAAACTCTACCAGCTAATCCTGCAGTGATGTAATCAACTAAAGCAATTGGAATACCACGCTTTAAACCACGTTCTTTTGCTAACGCCCATACATCAGCATCTTGCATAGCTAGCTCAACGTCCTTAGCGTTAAGAACATCATAACCCTCGGACTCCATGGCTGCAAAATATTCATTAGTATATTCCATGGCTAATGCTGTTAAAGCCATTCCTGCCTTTAATCCCTCTTTACCACCAGCAATTGCGCCACCAAGTGTACCAGCTCCTGGAACAACACTCCCTACTGCTGCTCCTGTTCCTGCACCAACCGCTGTAGAACCTACAACTATTTCTAATCCATAAGGCAACATCATTCCTATAGAGTTTGCAGCCAAAGACAATGCTAATTCTCTAGGGTTTCTTAAAAAAGCGTCTAAGCTTTCTCTAAATCCTTTAGCTCTGTTCCATCTAGATAGTGCTCTTGAATCTTTTTTGCCTCTGTTTTTAGTTTTTAAAGCTACTATCATTTCAGCAGCTTTTTTTCTATCCTCTGGATTATCAAGGTCTAGCGATTGAAAATCAAAAGGCATACCTGTAGATAACTGAAGTATTACTTCAGCGGCATTACCATCATTAAGACCTTTCTGTAGCTCATTCATTACTGCAGACATACCTGTCTCGAACTCACCCATAATACTTTTGTCATACTTAGCACTATAGAAAGTTTTAGCTGACTCATATATGTTTGCTGCATGTTGTTTCTCTGCATTGAGCGATGCGACCTGAACTTTGAAGCTGTCTAGTAATGCAGCTTCTCTCTCTGTTTCTGGTTTTACGTCCGTTAAATTTTTTAGTTCAACACCGAAAGTTTCTAGTGCTTCAACTTCCAACGCTTCCTCAAAAGCTTTGGCTTGATAGTTTGTAATTGATGCGTCTTTAGCTAATGCTGAATATTTTTTCTGTAATAGCAAGTCATATTTTTCTCTCAAGTCTATTTTTTCTGTGGTGTTAACCTCAGAATATAAATCATCTTCTATTTTTTTAAGCTCTGCTAGAACCTCATCAGTATCATCTCTTAAAATACCATTAACATACAGACCACCATAAAGTTTCTTTTGCTCTGGAGTTAGCTCTTCAATAAAATCATCTCCAAAATCTGCAACCTGAGATTCTATAAAATCTATTTTATCTCTTACTTCTAAATACTTATCATATTTTGCTTGCTCAGTTTTAAAGTTTAGGCCAGTGATTGAGTATAATTGTTTGCCTACGGCATCTGTCGAGTGTGTGTCTTTCCACTCACCCTCTGCAAATCTTTGTGCTTCTTCTTCTGTATCAAACTGAAAAACCTCACCTCTTTCTTCAGCTACTTTTTTTGCTTCCTCAAAATCTAACCTCATCCAGTCATTAGGATTCGTTCCGTAGAACTCAGGATTTTTTGGGAATAAAGTTGGAATAGCATAATGCTTTCCATCTTCCTCATAAGATGTCATCAAGACAGTAGAGGCAGTTCCATCAGCATTTATTAGCCCTACTCTTCGTAGCTGTTGAGCTTTTAAAGATTTACCCTCGAAGTCTAAGACTTCATTTGTTTCAAACTCTTCAAGAGCATGTTGCGATAAAAAGTTTTTTAGCTTTTGAGATTCTAATATCTCTGCGTCTGTGGTAAAAAGGCCGAGGTCAATTGTTTCTGTAGCTGAACCATCAAAATTAGTGACAACCAACGCATCACTCATCCCAGTTGCTCCAGTTGGTGTTAAATCAGCCATAGCTAATCTAAAAGAAAAACCATACTTCTGAAACTTCTTATTTAAAACAGGGACAACAGAGTCTTCGTCTTGAGCAATAAGGTCAGCAGTAACAATTGATAAATCATTTTGAAACTCTTCACTTTGTTGTAGTAATGTTTGGTTTATTTTTTGCTGCTCTAACTGAGCTTCTTGGTCTAGCTTTTCTTGAGTTTTAAAAGCTTCCATGTCCAGTTTACGCTGAGCATCAAAAGCCTCTTTAGCTTCTTTTTCTTGAGCTACTTGAACAGGGTCTCTAAACTTTGGCTGTGCAACTCTTGTTTGGTCTACCGCTTGTACTGGAGGTTGCTCTCGTAAATCAACATCGTCTTCTTGAATATTGTACTTAGTCTTGAATCGCTCCAATAAACCAACTTCCGAATCTGAGTCCGAAGCGTCTTTTTTTTTTACTTCAACTTCATCTTCAACAAGCGATTCTGTTTTAAGTTCAGGGGACTTGTACTTCAACAAAAACTCTTCTTTTGTTTTGGTATATAAACCATCTCTAGATACCACTCCAAACACTTGGTCTTTGTACGCATCACTTCCATTATACTTCTGCACAAACTCATCGTAAGAATTAGTGTAATATCCCTCTCTTACTAGAGTATCATAAAGTTTTTTTAATTCCTCCATAGATGTTTATTAATCAAGTTCACCACTGCCACGTGGAGACCTTACTTGTGTTCTTTTCTTTTTCTTTCCACCTCTATTACCTACAGTAGTAGCTTGCAGAATAATTCCCTGTTCGTCAGTTAAACTTTTGGTTATAAGGTCTTTTATTTCTTTAGAATATCCTGGCTTACTAATATCAACTTCTCCTAGTGTTGTACCGCCTTTCTTGATTTCAACAAACTTATCTTTGTTATCACCAACTCCATAAGATTCTTTTATGTCAAATCCTTGTGGTAATTTGTTTTTAAAAGCTTTTACCGCTTCACCATTTGCATCATCAATAACTCCTGTTATTTTACCATTTGCATCTTTAGTAACAAACTCATGTCTTGTTTCATCTATGTCCTCATCCAAAATTCTTCTAAATGCGTCTTGTGTAGATTCTTCAGTCTCTATAGTACCTGCACTAAATCCTTTTGATGTTTTGTTAAAGTCTTTTGTTAAATCAATACCTGATTTACCCAAGACCTCATTTACATTTGTAATTTTACTCTTATCGTCTAAGAAGAAGTTTGCGCTTGAAGTTATCCAAGCACCCTGGTCTAATCGAGTTGTTGGGTCACCAGGTGTGCTTTCAAAGGTAATTGTTTCTGAAGCTCTACCATCATTAAATGTAATAATAACACTCTCACCAGTTCTATCAATAGACTCAATATTAGGATTGATACTTCTTAAATAATCCTCAGCCTCTTGAACTTCCTCGTCAGTACCATAGTATAATTTACCTACATTGCTTACAACATTTTTATCCTTAACCTCTTTATCACCTTTATCTATTTCAGCTTTGCTTTCTTTAGGCTCGTTGTAAGTAGATATTGTTTTCTCTCTATCTATTTTGTTTCTGAAGTTTGTTTGAACACTTTCAAAAACTAATTTCTTTTGCTTATCGTTAAGAAGCGGCTCTATTCTACCACTACCATCGTCTCTAATCAAAACTTTATTAGGGTCTGATTTAGCTTCTGCCTCATCAAATGTAGGTTCAAATGGTTGTCCAGTATCTGGATTGATAGCTATGGTGTTTGTAAGAACAGATAATCCGTTTAATGGATTAGCTTCTAAATATCCATTAATCATGTCTTTTTCCATGGATAAAAAACTATCTACAGCTTTTTCACCATTAGGACCTAGTTTCCCACGCATAGTTGGGTCTAAGAGTTTAGTTATAGTACCTGCATACGCTGGACCTCCAGCGTTTCTTACACTATCTATATAAGTCCCTAGCCTCTCAGCTTCCATGGTCATAGTTCCTGACACATCAAACTTATCGTACTTTTCTTTATATCTGTTACGTAACTGATTTACAGTCATGAAGTCATTAGGATTTTTACTTAAGACTCTAGTTCCACTAGGGCCATCAACAAGTTTACCAATACTAACGCTTCCATCTTCTGAGTTTATATAAGATTGAGCATTCTTAAGATTAGAAAGACCCTCTATTTGAGCCATCAGCCAGGATTCTAGTTCCTGGCTTTTACCATCTTTTAATCTAGCCATTTTGTCTGTATACTCAGCCTGGTATTCTTCAGCTAAACCAAATAGTTGTTTAGTCCCATCAGTTAAGTTCTGACGAGCCACAGTGTAATCTCTATCTTTCATTACACCATTCTTTAAAAGTCTGTCTTGAATTAAACGCATGCGTGCAGCATCTGCAGCATGGTTTAATGCAAAGGCATTTGCTGTTTTAAAATCTCCAGATGGAGCATTATTAAGAACGTCTTGATATTCTTTAGTTGCTTCATCAAAAGCATCTCTTTTAGCTTGTCTTTCAGCTCCAGCTTCTAATAAAACATTAGATAAGTTTTCACCTACTTCCTGCCAATTAACACCAGCAGCGTTTTCTCTTTTTACGTATCCGTAATAACTCATTTAATTATCTTTTTAATTAAAACCTAGTTGCTGCTTTAACATTGCTCTTTGTCCTGGAGTCATCTGCATTAACAGGTCCATAAACTCTGCACCTTGTAAGCCGCCTAGTTGCTGAAAATCAAGGTTAGAAAACTGTCCTTGTTGCAAACCTCCGAACTGTCCTATATTTCCGAACTGTTGAAACTGGTCACCAGAAAATTGTAACCCACCAACAGCTTGTTGAAAGTTTTGGTCCATCATTGGCTTTAAATTCTGCCTGTACTCTCTTCCTGTTTTAGGACCTTGTCCAGCAAACTGACCTGTTCCTGCCATGTAATCTTTCTTTTGTTGTTTGGTAAAATCACTCTTCATTCCCAATACATCTCTAGCTTCTGCGCTTTTTCCGTAAGTAGGTAGCATTTGAAGTCCTTGAGAAACAGTGCTCGCAGCACCCATTAAAGCTTGCTGGTTAAGCTGAGCTTTAGCCTCTGCTGCTTGTGCTGCTGCTTGCTGAGCACCAGCGGCTTCACCAAGTTTTATCTGCATTCTGATATCACTCTTACGAGTTTCTTCATCAGCAACTAATTTATCTAGTCCTGACATTTCTTGACCTTGAGCAGTTCTGATTGCTCCAGAAGCCTGAACCGCTCCCTCTTGAACTCTTTGAGAGCCACCTAAAACGCCACGCTGGTCACCCTCTCTAATGGCTGCCATTTCTGTTTTAATCTGAGCACCCAGTGTGTCCTGCATTTGCTCGTATGGCTCTTGTTGTATTGCTAGAGCTTTCATTTCATTTTTTGTTAGCTCTTTCTCTACTTCAGCCATAGCTAATGATGCAGACCTTGCTGCTGCTTCTTCTTTTCTTTTTTGTTTACCAGCATTGATAAAACTCATTGTGGTTGTTCCTAATGATATAGCTAAGCCTGCTATTGCTCCTGACATAATAATTTTTTTTTTAATATAACATACTCAGGTAGTTCTTTATAATCTTCCGTATAAACCTCTGCCTCAGCATCTTCAATTGTTTTAGCGTTTGTTCTGTATACGCACACCCAAGTTGTATCTTCATGTATATAAGCAACTCGTTGTGTACCTATCTCAGTCATCACTTTCATTGGTGCTTTTATTCTTTTGACCTCACCAGTATCTAATAAAACTGACATCTCACCTTTTAAAAAAAAAGATGGGTGGGTTTGTTTATGAATAAAACTTACAACCAATGTGCCTTTCGGCATAAAAATCTCTCTGGTATATAGTCCGTCTTTCAAATGATGAGTAACTGGCATCAACTTATCCATTTCAGGAGTGTGGTGCTTTACCGAATCACTGTGTAATAAGACGTTCTCTTTGAATGTGTTAATATTCTCCCAAAGAAGACCTCTGTTTTGATGGACATATTCTAGTATATTCTCTGGTTTATTTTTCCTTTTTGTAAATATACTTAATATACCCATAACTTTTACAAAGATATGAATTTTAAGGGAAACTTTTGAATGCCTGGCTTTTTACTGCAAATAGTTCTGTAGCAGAGGTAGAAGTATTGGTTAACTTAAATTCACAGTAGTGACCTAAGACCCCTTGAGATTCTGCAATAGAATTTTTAATAAACAAAAAGTATTCATTAACTCCTGGTATTACAACGCTTCCTGCTACTGTTGTATCAATAGTTACTATAGATGTTCCGTTGTTTTGTTTTACTAATGACGTAACCTCTCCAGCTAAGCTAGGATTGTAAACTCCAGACCCAGGTGAAGTTTCTACACCAAAATAAAATAAATCTCCATTCGACAAAATAGAACCAATATTAGACGGAGGGACAAAGGTAATAGTTGCTGTATTAACTCCAATTACAACATCATCACTAAATCCTATACCTGTAAGTGAACGTAAAGGGAGTTGAGGGGTATTGCTAGGTAAGTCTGTATTATTTCTAATAAACGCAAACCAGTCAGATTCTTTCTGTTCAAAATAACTTGCATTAATAAAACCTGTCGTTTGTAAATCAGTTATAAATGTACCCTCCCATGCATCATCAGCTTCAAGAGCAATTGTTTTAAATTTTTTATTCTCTAAAGCAGACTCATTAAAAACGCTAGTCAATGTGGAGTTTCCTTGTATTCCATAAAAATTATTTCTTGGAACACTAGGTGCATTGTGTTGATATAAATTACCATTTTTAAATGTATATAAAAATTGATTCATACCCTTTATAAACTCTGGAAAATAAGAGTAAAAAGAAGGCCACCCTTGTGCTGAACTGCTATATGTTAATGTATAATTTTCTGCCATTTTTTTATTTTACTAGTTCTTATGGTTCAATGCACGCACCTGTAGATATAACAATACCATATTGTATCTCAAGGAAAGTACTGTTGTTTATTATTAAGTATTGACTAGTGCCTGTGTTATTTATTAATGTTCCTGCGCCATCATCTAAAAAAACATAATTACCCACACCAGGGGAACTAAGCGTCTGAGGTGTAAATACGATTGGTGGCTGAGCCGTAGTGGTTGCATTCTGCGCAAAGTAATAAGTTTCTGTTGCTGGCGCACAAAAATTATTTGATTTAATAGTTGAAGCTTGAAAACTATCTAGAGCAGCAGGGCAACTCACTTGAAAGGAAAAAAATGTATTTAATATAGGGCCATAAAAATCTATGTTTAAATTTGTAGCTGTTGCTGAGTTCTTTGGGATTACCTGAGTATAAACCCTAGTTCCACCGCCTCTTAAATCAAGCTGATTAGTGTTTACAGTTATAGGAGCATTTGTCCCAGTATTAAGATAAGTTCCGTTTGTTTGAAGAGAGTACACAGGAAGCCCAGTCGAAGACACTGGAGTACTAGCGTTACTTCCATAATAAGTCGGCTGACCAACTGGTGTATTTAATCCAACTGGCCCTGCATTATTTCCTATATATGTTAATTGATTATATGTTTGATTATTGTATGTAACTAACACACCATCTGGTATGGTGCTTCCAACAATAGAATAAATAACTACAGCACCTAAATCTGACCCTGCATTAACTTGACCTAAGAAAGTTCCGTTTACACTACTAGATTCTCCAGCAACTTGACCACATGGAGCAACGCATGACGGACAAGGTTGAGCAGGAAGTAAAACACAATTAAGTAATTCACGTACTATTAAGCCGTTTGAATATAATCCATCTGCTGCACAAACATTCATGTCCTCATCGGCAAATATTGCCGTTGAAGTTGCCAAGTCTGGTCCGTTTAAATAATATGTTCCTGATACTGCCATTCTATTTATTTTAATTATGGTATTGGTGGTTCGGTACAGTCACAGCACACATCGTTTAAGTCTGTTGTTCCGTAACATAACACATCTTCCGTTGGTTGTCTATAATCATATACTAAATATAAGTTTGAGCCTGTTGTAGTCATTGTATAGTTTCCAATATATTGGTCTGGCGCAAGAGAAACATCTAAAGGTAAAGCTGTACCTGCAGCAGAAATTAAAGAAAGTATACCAGCTGGTGTAGCTGCGTATGTGGTGTTAGTTCTTAAGGCATATAACTCATTTTGAGTAGGCTGAAAAACAAAATTATCAACAGGTCTTTTATGACAAATTACTTGAACAGAAGCATTGTCAGCAGGAATAACTCCTGCTCCTTGCGGAGCGGTTACTGAATCAAACTGACTGATAATAATAAAATCAGTGCCATCTATAAATGTTACCTGCTCAGAATGTAGTGGCGATAGATAAGTTCCGTCTATCCATCTATACTCATTGTGTATGGTTTGGCCTACGTGAGTAGCGTTTGTTATACAAACTTGATACACAGTTATAATCTCAGCAACAGGACACTTTATAGCTACCCTTATAGTAGCACCGCTTTTACCAGTAAGAGTAACTTGAGCTTCAGATTCACTAACAATATTTTTATCAAAAACAAAAGAAGAACTTCCATTATTAATAGTGGTTGTTGGCAACACATCTACACCATTATAAACTACCTTTATAGTGCTACCTTGTGAGTCACTTGCGAATATTTCTATATCTGTATTTCCTACTAATTCTCCTAAATCTATACAATAATTAAATGTTTTATCTTCAGGAAAAGTAAATGTTCTTTCAATACCACAAGCAATGCAAGATTCTTCTGAAGGCAAATCTTCCTCATTAACACTTAGAACATATTCATTCATGTATGGGTCATACCCTCCTAGTTTTTGAGTGTTTAATCCATTAATAAATCTATCTCTAAACCAAGACCTCATACCAGCTTCAGAAATTACTGTAAGCTGTTCGTTTTGACCTGCAGAACCTGTAAGCATAATTACTGCACCACGCTTAGCGTCAGTAAAATACTTATTGTAACCCCAAGAACAAAAGCTTTCAGGGTTTCTTGAAATACCATACTCTTCTATTCTGGCTATCTGAGTTCCTAAAACCTCAGGCACAGAAGCAACTTGACCTCCACCAGTGGAGTCGGTTAATAAGTTCTTTCCAGCTAGCACATAAGAAATTTTATCTTCTTGTAAAACTAATATATCGGTTTCCCTTCCATGAAGTTTTTCAATCGGACCATATATATCTTCACAAGGTTTAAAGTTTAGTAAACCTAAGTTAAATTCGTTTAGCTTGTTTACATTACTTTCATTGTTGTAAACACCGCTATAAGTTAAATCAGCAAAGCGATGCGCTTGCTTGAACTCTAATTCAGAAGTAGATGTAGTTCTTTCTCCTAAACTAAACTCTTTACCTACAATTGAATCTCTAATTCTATAACTCTCTACACCATTACCAAAAGAATAACAATTGAAAAAGTCTGTTAATACAACGGCAGATTGAGTGCTAGTTTGGTTTTGTATATTACCATCGTGTCTTCCAGTTGCTTTATCTATATTAAACACATCTGCAGATTCATACCATAAATCTGGCGTAGCATCTTGTGGTTCAGTTTCAAAAACCAATGTATTCTCAGCTCTAAAAACTTCTATCTTAGCATTAATACATGCTCTTCTTTTACTTGAATTTTTAGCGCCAGAACATGAGTTAGTTCCAACTAATCCAAGAGAAAGTTGATTGTTACTTGTTGCTCGTAAAAACTGCCACTGATATTCACATCGGCTTTGCGGCATAGCAGCTAAAGCATTATTTGTTCCAAGACCTGTCTGTATAGCAGGGTTATAATAATTAGCATAGTAAGGAGGTGGACAATCAGGGTCTCCTGTAATTCCAGAAACCGCTCCACTATCCAATAAGGAAGCAATATTGTCTCCGTCCCACCACTCTTTGAAATTATCATAGTCTTGAGATGCTGTTAGCTTTAAATCTAATATATAACGTCTTCCATCACATGCTCTGTTACCTGTTCCTTTTCTTCTAAAGTCTACATATATATTTATTCTTGAACCTGCAGGTAATGAATAATCAATAAATTGCCCTGGGGTATTTGGGTCTTCAATGCTTACTGGATAAGCTACTCTTGGGTGGTGGTTTTTTCTTCTACCACAATCACCTCTATTGCCATATAAAACTGTCGGTAAATCGCCTTGAACCACCTCAAAGTCATTAGGTATTATTTTCATATAAGTCCCTGCTGGAACAGGAATATCTGTACCATTAGAGTCTTTAGGTGGAGGGTCCATAAAGTCTTGTGTCTGAGCTTCTTTCTGTAAAACAGTAGCGTACTGACATCTTGTAGTTGGCCCATTAGTATCAGCCTTTACTCTAAGTCTATCACCCTCTTCAACCTTTCTAGAGTTTTCACCCTCTAGCAAAAAGAATGTTGCGGCAGTTCCTACCTCATCAAAAAATATGTTTGAATAAACTGTATTGTAATCCTCAAAATCTGGCTTTATACAAAGCTTATATCGGTCAGCCCACGCTGGAGCTAGTTGTGATGGGGGAATAGTTACTTCAATAGAATTTTGAAGAGATGCAGCCGAGCAACCGACGTGAACAGTATTGTTAGGACTAACAAGAGCTGTTGATGAACGATTAAACTCATCCATATAAACAATACCCACTTCATAGTCTCTATCACTATGTAAGCTTTTAGGATTTCCAATACCTAAATAGCTACCCTCTGCAAAAGTTACTGTATAGTATTCATAAACACTTTGTGTAGGGGTGGTTAAATCATCTACAAACCTCATTGCTGGTACAACAAAACCAATCTCACTACTGCCTGGACTAGAAATTATTTCTATAGGTTGTCCAGCTGCTGTAATACCACTTTCAAATTTTATTAATGAATCAAGTGTATTTGGAATAGAACAATTCCATTCATCAGTTATCGTTGTTCCATCACAAGAAGTTTCGTTCCCAGGCACAGGGTCGTACACTGGAAGTATATTCGCTGCCGTTCCTATTGTCTGTATAAATAAAGGGTCTTGAGATAATTCATAAGCACTTCCAAAATCTATAGGGAGTATGTATGTAAAATCAAGCTCTAAATTTGTAGACTGTTGAGATGGAAAAGGTGTTTGCCCAGAAAATTGAGAATGAGTATATCGTATTTCAAAAGTAATAGCTGCGCCAGCTTTTAACTCTACATCGTCAAAATCAAAAAACACTGCAGCGTTTACAATGTTTTGACTTCCATCAATATTATACGTAAAAGAATCAGTTCGGTCACCAATACTTTCAGCTCCAATTTCTTGGGATAAAAGCCTACAAAAATATTCAAGCCTTATAGGGTTGGTGTTTAAATCTAATAAGTCATAACCATCTACATAATTACCATAGATTAATCTGTTTCCCATTAATGTTTGAGCTTGAGCTTTTAAAGGAACATTATCAAATAACCTAACTAACTGTGTTGGGTTTAAAACAGTATATATTTTGCTGTTGCTGAAATCTAAACTGTAATCTGTATTGTCTGCATATCCAAGATTTTGTTTATCAAATATCTCTATAGATTTTATCACACTTGATGTGGTTTCAGCAAAAACAACTTCTATAGCTTTCACTAAAGGACCTCCACTGTTATAAGTAATTTTAACGTTGTTGAATGCGTTTGTCATTCCCTCATTCAGGCCTGATTCTATTTTATAATCAAATCCTTTAGGAACAAAAGCTGGTTCTGTGAATTGTGATAAAGCAGAATACTCGCCATCTTCATATCTATATCTATAAGCAAATGTTATAAATCTTTCTTCTATAAAATTTTCTTCACCAGATAAATTTGTTAGCTCAAATGATGGAGCTGCAACTGGTGGCTTTTTAATTACTAAAAGTTGTTCTGCTAAATCAGGTGAGGTTGAGTTATAATTTCTAGTAATGTTTATAAATCTAGGTTGGTTGTAGTTATCAGTCCAGAATAATAAATCCTCAACTCTGTTAACTCCAGTAATTAAATAATCTTCATTGAAATTTAAAACTGTTTGCCCTGAACCAGTTGTCACAACATGGTATGTTAATAAATTTAATTGCACATTATATGATACAACTAAGTCTACTATACCTTTTCCTGAGTGTGCTGGGTCATGTACAAACCAATACAATGTTTCTCTTTGCCCATCCTCATAAGCTCCAATACATTTAGCTTGAGAGCTTAAAGGCACTCCTTCATGCTCTAAAGCTGTTAACTGCTGATTACCTCTACTATTTTCAACCGAACCAACTTCAGATTCTTCAGTAGACCCCAGCCTAATATTAAGTGCGTCAATATACTCGCCATTAGGGAGTAAGCGTTCATCAACGCTTTTATTCATGCGCCCTGCAATAAAATTTCTAGTAGTCTCTGCCATTCTATTTTATCCACTTATCCATACCTCTGATGTTTTGAATCAAACGTCCTGGATGTATATTACTAATTCTAAGCTTAGCGTTTCTTAATAACGCAGAGCTTCTTTTTCTTGCTCTAGCAACAACATATTCTTGTACACCAAACTTAGCATTTAATATAGCAAATTGAATGTAAGCATAAACATATTCTTCAAATAATTTATTTACACTGATTTGAGAGTCATCACCACCCTCCATGCCATCAGAGACGTATTCAAGAATGCATAACTCCCCTGCCATATCTGAACTAAAGTTTATAACCCCAGCTTTTTTATTTATTTTAAATGTAGGATTAAAGTTTGCTGTCTCTGTGTTTAATCCGTACTGAGCACCGATACCATAATCAAAATACCAATCACCATCCACACAATACCCTTCTCTATTATTGTAAGGGCTTTGCTGATTAAGGTAAATACTTTTTTTAGTACCCTCTATCCTTTGCATGTCTATGGTTGATGTAGACGGCTTTAAAATGTTTCCGTCATGGTCAAATAATATTCTGCAATTATTATCTTGAAGATAGGCATTGCTCCAATTAGTTTGAATATTTTCGGTTAAAGGCCTAAGCACGCCATCTTTATATAAGGATATTCTAACCCAATTAACATAATCTATAGGCAGTACATATCTTAAAGTATCACATACATCTAATTCCAATATTTTTAATTCTTTAAAGGCATCATAATTTAATTCTTGAATTGCTCTTTTTGCGTGAAACAAAATTCTGTATCGCTCCTCATTATTGACTAAGCTATGATTACCTGCATACATTAACATAAAATTGTTAACTATATCATATAAACTTACATATTGATATGACCCCCAGTTAGCGTCTTCAGGAGCATTGCCGTTGTTTTCGTAATATTGATATTCTGTTAAGTATGCCATTATTTCTGATTTTGTTCTTCTCTCATATCCATTGATTGCCCAAACTGGATTGCTTGAACTTCTCTAATTGACATTCCAGCATATTGTAATATTTTATTTACCAATGTTGGCTCGTCTTCTAAAGGTAATTCAAAGTCTTGATACAATGCATCCGATTGATTAAATGATGGTTCACCTCCAACAAGTTGGGCATAAGTCCATTTAGGGTCTTCAGGGTATCTAATATACTGACACAATATTCTACCAGCAGATGTTTCACCAGAGTTTATTACGTTTGCACCCCATTGAAAATTTTCAGGATACACTTGTATTACCTCACTATTTTGTGAATAAGCTGGGAACAACTCTGTAGGTTTAGTCAAATTAGACATGTTTAGTTGTGTAATTTTTTTATTAGTTACTTTTTCACATTCATTTAAACCTTGCTTTGTACTAAGAATTGTATAATTGCTTGGTGCTGAAAGAAAAATATTACTATCTAATACCAATGTATCTGTTGTAGATGGAGTAAGGTATCGTATATTTGCTGTTTGTCCAGTTGATAAATTAACCACAACATCCCCAGGCTGAACTCCTAAGCTAAAAAAGTTTTTAGTATTATCCACCAATTCATTTGGACTAACTAAAGTATTAGTGCTGTTAGCAACTAAGTATCTTGTAAGTAATAAAATTTTATTTATCAAATAATAATTAGAACCTGTTGTAGCTGTTGTAGGAACACTATAAGTAGATGTTGCGGATGGGGATGTAATTATTTCATTCGCACCATTAATATAAACTGGCTCAAGAAATTCTTGTTCCGAAAATATATTGATTGCCTCGTCGTATACTTTTTTAATATCTGCCAATCCAATTCCTGATTGCCTAGCATTCTCTTTATTTACTTGATAATTATATTGATAGAAATAATCTTCAAAAATATCTAGCTGCGCTTGCTTGGCATATAAATTAAAATCACTAGGAGTGATGTACCCATAGTTATTTTTATTAAGAACTGACAGTACAGTTTCACGTACTGAATTTATAATGCTCATCTGTTAATTTATTTACTACAAAGATAAGCAAAAAAAAAGAGGTTGCATTTCTACAGCCTCTTTTGGGTTGGTTAGAGTTATCAGCTCTATTATTATTATGAATGTTTCCATTACAAAAATAATAATTATTTTTTATTATCCAAGTTCTTTTCAAGAAACTTTAAAATATCAATACCTTCATCAGACTGAAGATAGCTTGCAATCACATAGTAAGGGTCTTCCCCAAAAGGAAGGTTAAGCATTCTCTTTTTGTTCTTATCCGTATTGAAGTATACGTCTTTCTTGTTGTTCTTGAATATTAATACTCTGTGATTAAAAAACTCTTTTATTTTAGAGTTAAGCTTTAACGCAGGGTCTTTAACAGACCTTAAAAACATATCTGGTTCTTGTTCGGCAAATATAAGAATATCTCTTCTTAGCTCTGCTGATGTAGTTCGAGATGTGTCTGTGTTAAATAACACTCTAGCCAAAGATTCAACCTGGTCTATATCAAGCTGTCTGGCCTCTATAAGAGCATCTACTCTGCTGTTTAATTTGTCCATTTCTTTCTGAGCATCTTTCTCAGTATTAACCTCAACAAACTTGCTTCCATTCATTGGGTGATAATGTAAAAACTCTTGAAGTATTTGGTTTGTTCTTGGAACAGATAAGAATCCGTCTTCAAAAACAATTGGCTCTACAATAGCATTACCATCTTGCTCATCTTCAAATGGGCTTTTTTGGTTACGTGCATAACGTAAGGCTCTGTTAGTTCCTGTACTTTCATCAAAGTACATTAATGGATATCTTCTTGAGTTTCTAGTTGGCAGCATAAAAGAAAGTGGAGCTGCATCTTTGGTAAGTTTATAGGTCTTGTTGACCAATACATTTTTTTTCATTTGATTATAATTTAATTATTAAAAAAGGTTGAGGTCGCAAGTTGCGACCCCTACCTTATTATTTAGTTTATGATTGGAAAATCACAAAGTTGTTTGCACCCATAGTACATACACATCTTTCAGATAGGAAGTTTACTTCCATAGCATCTAAATCAGAAGTCATTGCACCACCAGCTGAACCTGTAATCCAAGTCTTGTACTTTCTGTCTTCAGTTTCTGAAGCTCTGTATCGTACATGTAAGAAAGGACGCTTAGCATTCTTTCCAAGGATTTGGTCGTAAACAGTAGTTGAACCAGCTGGTACTAATAAACCATTTACAGCACCTGTTCCAGTTAAACCACCACGCATAGTTGGGTCGTTTAAGTATTTCCAGTCAGACTTGTAGAAGTCATATCCTCTACGGAATCCAGTGAATCCAAGATTCAATGCCATTTCCACGTCATTGTCAAATAGACCATAAGAAGTACCATTAGCTGTAGTTCCACCAGTTCCACCTTGAGCAGAACCATTAAGCTGAGCTAACATGTCATCAATATCAAATCCAAATTGTCTGTTTAAGAAAAGTACGTTTTCTTCAATCGCACCTTGCTTATCTAAACGAGAAATGATAGCATCAAAATCTACTAGTGAAGTTGGGTTACCACCTGCCCATACATTTCCTCTGTTTTCTACTGCGTGGAATACACCCTCAGAACCTTTGTTTCCTACATCTCCAGGTGCTCCAATTGCTCCAGAATTTGCTTCCGCTGGTACTGCTTCAATCATAGCTGTTTCTAAGTAGTCATCAAAACGTAAACGAGTTTCATGCTCAGACTTCAAATACCATAGGTATCCTGAAGCTCCGTTTTCAGTAGTCACTTCAATCCATCCGATTTGAGCCATATCAGAACCTGATACCGCATACTTATCTTTGATGATAATTGGTGAGTTGTCGAAGATTTCATCTTCAGCTTCTAAAGAACCTTGCATTCCTGCTGTTCCTTTTTTAAATTCAGAACCATAGATAAAGATAGTTGCGTCAGCATTACCTGCGCCTGTTCCACCTGTGTAACCTGCAGCGTTATAGAAAGCTACAGAAATTTGGTTAGCATTTAATCCACCTGCAACACCTACTGCAGTTACGATTCCTTTATATTCTCCTGAGCCATCGTTGTTAGAAACAACAACAGTTTGACCTACACGAATAGCGATAGTTCCAGCTGTCAACCCTGTTGCTGCTCTGTCTGGTACTAATGCATCGTTAATGTCAAATGTTACATTGTCTCCATCAACTGTTGCTGGTGCTCCACACTGTACATATTTAGTGTGTAGTCTTCCTTGCTCTGCCCACTTTACTAGGTCTGAGTTACTTGGTAGCTCAGCTCCTACTAAACGTAAGAAAGAAGAAATAGTTCTGTTACCATAACGCTCAAATTCTTTTTCATAAGTGTCTGGTAAGTACTGATTTAAAAAGTTGAAATCAGTAATGTAATTCGTAGCCAACGGCACTTGTTGTGGTGCTGGCTGTAGCGCAAATCCTGGTCCTACTGGAGTAGTACTTGGCCCTAATAATTGTCCTGCCATTTTTTAATTTTTAAAATGTTGTTAATTTTTTCTTTTAATACTCTTAATTTTTAAACCCCTTCCCTCACTTGGATTGATTGCACGAAACTGAGTTCCTCCTTTAGAAGTAACTTCTGGAGCGGAACGTGTAGACATATTAATGTTTTTCATTTTTCTAGTTACATCTTCCGTTGCCGCTGCCTTACCTTGTTCGTAAAAAAATCTTGCGAACTTGTCAGGGTTCATTGCTGCTGATAATGCTTTATGATATTCAGCTGCATCTTTGACTAATCCATCTTCAGTCAAATGACTATTAATAAAATTAATAATAGTAGACTGAGCTTTCTTAATCTCTTGCGCAGAACCTCCAGGATTGTATAACAAATTAGCGTCATCAATACTGACCTTAAAACCTTTAAAGTCTTGATTAAGCACCTTGTCAGTTTCTTTATTAAAGAAATCTACTTTCCTAGACTGCAGTTCTGACTGAGTCTTTGCATTCTCAACGTATTGCTTGTAAGCTTTATATTCTTCGCTGTCCTCAGAAACACCAGTTGCGCTTGACTCAAGCGGCTGGCGATACATTTCTTTTTGTTCATTGAAAAACTTTTTAGCTTTTACAATTGCTTTTTTCTTTTTTAACTTTGCTCTTTTAATATCAGACTCATCGTCAAGTTCTTCATCGTAGAAATAATCTTCCATCAACAACTCAACATCATCTTTATCCATGCCCTCTTCAGTGGCTAAAAGATACTCAGTTAAAATTTGGTCTTCATCTAAGGAATCAAAGTCTCTGTTTAATTTAACATAATCTTCAATACCTCGACCAGTTTTCTTTTTATATTCAAAATAAGCTGACACATCTTCTGGTAGTTCAACATTGTTTTCTTTTTCTGCAAACAATTGGTCTACCGATGATATGTCCTTATCATATCTATTCTTAATAAAACTAAGAACGTCTTCTTCTTTTAGTTCAGCACCTTGCGTTTCCTCAGGAGCTGCGGTTTGCTCTACAGCTTCTGGCTGTGTCTGCTCTTCGTGTTGCTGTTCAGCTTTTTCAATTAGAGTTTCCTCTACTTCTGCTACTGACTTTTCTTCAACAACACCTACTTCTTTTACTTTTATTTCCATTAGATTTAATTTTTGTACAAATATAGTACATTAAACAATTATAATTTATTTAGTTTATCTTGGGTCAAACTCCGCTAAATCAAACCCATCTAAACTATCTTCATTAGACTCAAAGTTTTGAGGAGGTAAGTTATTTTTTCTTTGATTAATTAACTTAGACTGCTCTGTGTTTTGTTGACTAATACGAGAAGCTTTAGATGTTTCTCTCTGAACTTCTCTTTTTGCCAGAGCTTCTTCTGACATTCCTCTTAACTGTTGATTGTAATTAAACTCTTCAGCCATCAACTGACTTTTTAGCATAGCTTCATTCTTCATCTTCTCAATTTCAAAAGCTATCTCTGCTTGTTTAATTTGCATCTTAGCATTCATCTCTGCTTGAGATTTTTGCATAGCTGCCTGCGCAGCCATTTGCTGAGACTTTAATTGTTGAGCGGCTTGCATTTGTTGTTTTAACATAGCATTCTTCTCATCACGTTCTTGCTTTTGTTTTCTTTTTACTTTTAGTAATTGATTAGCAAGTTTAATATTTTTAATTTCTCTTATATCAATAGCGTCTTCCAGATTTATATCCTGTTTAGATAAAGCCATTTGAATGTTAGCCTCAAGCTGAGCCTTCTCTTCTTCATCAGGTGAAACCTCAATAAAAATACCAAAGTCATAAATATATAAATCAGATATATCATTAAGTATACTTACGTTATACTTTCCTATTTTATTTATAAAGTCTTCTTTGAAATCAGAGTACTCTAATATATCCGCCACTCTATATGTTAAAGCTTCTGCCAGTGTTCTGTAAACATATAAGCTTCCTTGAAGTATATGTCTAGTAGCTGTGTTAGAGTTTAATGCTGCAAGCTTCTGTAATCCAACCAAAGAATTAGGGTCAGGCGTTGAGCCATCTCTAGCTTCATTTAATCCTGTTACAGTTCTAATCATGTTTAGATAATGATTATAGTTTGTAATAAGCATCTGAGTTTTACTAGCACCACTATTAGATGTAAGTTGCTGTATAGGAACTCTGGCTTGATTAAAGTCTCCGTCTTGTGTATAGCTTCTTCCAATTACAGAACCTGTTTGGAAATATAATCTTAATGCATCTTCAGGATTATACGCAGCTCCTGTCCCCAGGTCAACTTCATTTAATCCATCTGCATCTATAAATACTCCATCAGGCACAGTCCTGGCTATAACTTGTTGTAATTTCAAATGTGTAATCTGAATCAAATCAGCAAAAGGAATCATTCTTCTAACCAAAGATTCAATTACGCCTTTGTACATTCTTGGAGCTACAGCTACATAGTTTGGTAATGCGTGTTGTGAAGAAGACTGAGGGCGAACCATATTACTGGCCAGTTCCCACTTCAAAAGAATATCAGTACCCATCACCATTATTCCGTCATACCAAACATCAATAGTTTTTGAAACCTTTTCAAACCTGCCCTCTTCCATCATTTCTGGTGGAGGGTTGAACTGGTCATCTTTTTCTATCATTTTCATAGCTCCGCTATCAGTAACTTTTTTCTTATAAACCATCTTTTTTGTGGTTTTATAATTGAAATACATTAAGGTTACTGTGTCTCTATAAAAAATATCGTTCTGATAATATTGTGCTACGTTGTAGTAATCATACCAGCTTTGACTATATTTAGATATCTTATCTAAATCTTCATTAGTTAATGTTGGGTCAATCTTTAGGAGCTCCGTAATAGGAACAACTTTAATTTCACCCCAGTAAAAACAATCTTTAAAATGTGGGTCTTCAGTATAACTGTACACAACGTTAGAAGGGTCAACATACTTAACCTCTACACCAGAGCCTGGTAAAAACTCATGCTTAGCTACACCAATACCTAATACTGTTAAATCATAATCAATACGCTTGCGTGTATCTACATAATGATTTTCTTGAAACATGGTGTCAATAGCTTCCTCTTCAGCTATCTCAATAGCAGGCTTATAGTTAAGCTGCATGTATAGTGTAAGTTCTTCGTCATTTTCAGGAAGAGAATCAGGGTCCATTGTAAATGGGTCTGCTCCTGTCATGTCTTTAATATCTAAGAGTATGTCTTTAGCGGCCATCTGGCCCTCAACCATATCTTGATACTTACTTCTTTTACCCTGCGATAATGCGTCTTGAGCATAAGCTTTTACCTTGAAAAGTCTATCTGACATTCCATTAACTACAATATCAACAAACTTAGGAAGTATAGGGACAGGTGTCCAATCTAAATTAAGATAAGATAAATCTCCATCTACTGCTAGTTCATTTTTATATTTACCAACTGATTGTTCTCCTCTTGCGTATAAGCGTAATCTGTGAAAATCTCGCCATTGGTTATAATAACGACAGCCGTTGCCGTCTTTTCTAAACCACTCATACTGTATTGCTTGCCCTATCTGTAAGCCAAACTCATCAGTGGCTTTTTCTGCATCTGATACAAATTGACTAGGGAAGCCTACAGATGAAATATTTACTTTAACTTCTTTCATCTATCTAATTAAATCGCTTGTTAATCCCTTATTGGTATACCTTGCAAAGTTAATGGAAATTTTTGAGCTTTTCTTTTCAGGTGTATAAAGATGCTTTTGACAAGCCATGATTGCTAAACCACTGCTAATAGATGCATCAAACTTAGTTCTGTTTCCTATATCAAACTTTGCCCAGTCTTCTAGAGTCCTGGTAAATGGCATAGAACCCATCAAGTCAGAGTCTCTAAATGTACCTTCCATATCCAAGCCAATATGCTTTTCAATATATGATTCTATTGCAGCAGCATGAGCTTGTTTTATATCCTCACTGGAGTTTGGTATACCTCCTAATTCTTTTTCTGTTCTTGATAATTTATTAAAAACCTTATCAGGCCTATTCATACTAAAAGCTCTGTATCCTCTGTTTTTAAAATGATACAAAAGCCTAGGCTTGTTATTCTCAACAAGTATAGGCATTCCATAAAACACACAAGCCATTAACACTTCTTCAAAAAATATTTCTGCCGTTTGAGGTCTTGCTACATACTCTAAGAAAAACTCATTGCTTGGAGCTTCGTCCATGTTAAATTTTGTAAGACCATGTAGTGCACCATTAGAACCTCTTCCACCTACTGTTCCAGATATGTCATAACTATCACAACCAAAAGCACCCAGGTGTTCATTACCTGGCATCTTTTTGCCATTCCTATTTATGACTCTATTCTGTAAATTTTTGTTAGGAGTCCAAGATACCAAGAATCTTCCACGATTATTAGGTGTCCATATAACCTTAGAATCTTTTATTCCATCTTTCCATGAGAAAGACCCTCTTGTTAAATGATGTTCTTTTATAGTAGAGTCATTATAATCAATCTGCTGATATATCTTTGTTAAATTAAATAAAGATTGTTTACTCTCATCTCTGAAAGCATGTGACTCAGTTCTTGGGAACTGTCTATAAAATTCATTTAAAGCATCAGGGTCATTCTTTAAGCTATCAACTTCAGCTTCCCAGTAATCTATTGCACCATTTTCTATAATCTCACCATCTACACCAATAGTTTTTTCTTCAGGCTTTCTAAAAACAGGCAATCCATATCTGTCTATAAATCCTTCCATATTCCATTCCATTGGAATAAATAAGTTATATAGTCCGCTTTTGGTTTGGCCATTAGAATTACGTTTACTTAATGAAGAATCTTCGTATAATTTTTTAAAATTATCTCCACCCTTGCTTAATGCATTAGAAGTAGAACCCATCATACATTTACCTATAATCTTACTACCTAAACGTAAACAGGTTTTTGTTACACGCCAGTTATTTAAAATATTATTTGGCTTTACCCATTTACCACTTTCATCATGCACTAACAATAATAGCTTCTCACCATCATAAGAGTTGTCATCTGTGTTCTTCCAATCTATAGTTGTATCTAATCCTAACAGCTCTTCTTTATCAGCATCATACATGTTTTTCTTTGTTATCTTAGACGCTGGTATTCTAAATGCTAACTCTGTCTTAGGTTTATCCATACCATCTTGTATAGGCTTGAAGAAGAATGGTAGTCTGTTTGCTATAGGAACAACTTTATCAGTAAACATTTTCTTAGCGTCTGCTCCTGTTTTAGATAGTATTCCAACTCTAGAATCTTTTGCAAGTGTTCCTGTATTAACGCTTTCTGAAGAGCCCATGTAAGAAAAACCTGACCTTCTTATTTTTAGATAAGTCATTCCAAAACTTCTGTTATCTGCTTTACATGCCTCCCAATACAAATAAAATATTCTATTAGCTTCTCTATAATCTGGGTAACCAACATCTATAGATGTCCATTGCAAGTACATGTAGTGAGCTCCTGATATGTATGTAGGAACTCCATTGTTCATAAACCAATAACCTAACTCTCTATTATCAAATTCATTCTCAATATAATCAACCCAGTTGTTTTTAAACTCACTAGGCATTTCATTCCATTGAAATATAGATTGAATTTTACTAAGAGGTTTTGGAATATCTATTCTTTCCCAGTATTGTTCAGATTTTTTATTTGAACGTGAATGTATTTTTTTTGGTTGTTTGGGTAGACCAATAATAAGACCTTGTATATTTATAATCTCTCCAAGCTCGCCACTTCTAGATATACAGACAAAGTCATATTTCTTGTTGTATCCATACTCCCAACTTTTATTTTTGTTCTTGTTGGTAAGTACGGATTTAGGTACGTAATCTTGTACCACTTTATACATGTCGTTATTTTGACCTACGCTCTGCAAATCCTTGTTTTGTATCTACTTTGTTATTATTTTCTGCCATAGACAAAGCTTCTTTCTCTGCCTCTATTCTACTTAGTATTTCAAATGCATCAAATATAGCTAACTTCTTAGTAGCTGCTGCATTCTTAAGTCTATCTGCAGCCAAATCATCTTCAGGGTCTGGCTTAATAATATCTTCTTTGGCAACTTTAATTAACTGGTGAACAGCTCTTCTGGCTGCGTCAATAATTTCTAATTTAATTTCTCTGTTTGATTTCATAATATCATTGTTATTTGATGGTCAAACATTCTATATAGTTTTTCTCCATCTACTTCAAACTCATATTCGCTATCAGGCTTAAATGAAATTAAGTCTCCTTTATTAACGCCTTGATTTACTAATGTAGTATTAGGATAAATCATTTCTGCAACTAAAGGCTCTTCTTTAGTGTTTTTAAATATAATAGATTCTTTTGTTTTAATTGGTTTAACATAACAGTATCTATAATGTGCTTACCATTTATCTTTTTTTTTAAACATAAAGAATTGTTCGTATTAAATTAAAAAAAAGTTATCTTTCAAAAATCTTTTACTGTTTTT
>UEXM01000870.1_pt1 | contig 28945 bp, 29 predicted proteins | sample 1796661 | NCBI WGS metagenome assembly UEXM01 (sample SAMEA4772469, study PRJEB27181) | metagenome
TGGGTATGGAAGTTATGCATGAGCGTAACGCACACAACTTCCCACTTGACCTTGCTGCTGCTGAGTCTACACCTGTAGCACTCACCGCACCTACTGTCGGTTGATAAAAAAACGAATATAGTTTATAATAAGAGGGTCTAATGACCCTCTTTTTTTTATGGAAATAATTGTGGAAGGCAAGGTCAAAACTGTATACGCTGGTGACGATGCTGATCGTGTTATCATTGAGTATCATGATAAGGTGACTGCTGGTAATGGTGAGATGGTTGATCATCCTTTAGGCAAAGGATCCCTCTGCTGTAGTATCTCATCTATTATCTTTGAGAAACTTGCTAAAGAAAATATCCCAACCCATTATATTAATATGGTTGGTGCGAATAAGATGATCTGTAGAAAGGTGGAGATTATCCCACTAGAAGTTATCTGTCGCAATCGTGCTGCTGGTTCTATTGTCCGTGAGACAACGCTACAAGAAGGTTACTCACTACCGCATCCTATTGTTGAGTTCTTTCTGAAGGATGATAGTAAGCATGACCCTCTCCTCACAAAGGATCGTGTAAAACTGATGGGATATAATCCAGAACCTCTCATTGAGATGACATTGCGTATCAATGATTACCTTCGTCAGATGTTCTACATCATGGGTATTGATCTGGTTGACTTTAAGATTGAGTATGGATACACTGCTCATGGAGAACTGATGTTGGCTGATGAAATCAGTCCTGATAGTATGAGACTGTGGAAGATTGGTAGTGATGAACGATTCGATAAGGATCTATTCAGGAAGGATGAAGGTGATATTGTACCTGCCTATCGTGAGATCCTTGACCGACTGCAACCCCTTGCAGTTCAATGAAGCACGAAATCCCTGACATTATTAAAGAGAATTGTTTTGCTTGCTTCACTAGTTTGAACCAGGCAGAGCGAGCAGTTGTTGTGATGGGTGATGAAGCATATCGTGAGTCACTAGATCTTGACAACGATGAGTCTCCCTGTTGGCAGATTCCAAGTGGAGAACACACCAGTTTTGCTGGATGGAATCCCCAGTGTGTCCCTACCATGGACTACATCGTATGGAAATTAAAAAACCGTGAAGGTATTATCAAAGGAGAAATTTATTAATGGATTATAAAACTTCTGGTGTTGATATTATCAAGGGTAGATCCTTTGTAGAGTATCTAAAGGTATTGGCACCTAACATTGGTGGGTTTAGTGGAATGATGGAGATCTCACCAGGATATGAGAGACCTGTTCTAGTATCTGGTGCTGATGGTGTCGGAACTAAGATTAATATTTGTAGGATTGCTGATGATTACACCACTATTGGTCAGGATCTCGTTGCTATGTGCGTCAATGACGTTATATGTTCTGGCGCTAAACCATTATATTTTTTAGACTATGTTTCTACAAAATCACTTGATGCTAACGTCAGTGATATTGTGTATGGAATTAATGTTGGTTGTGCTATGGCTGGAATGGAACTCATAGGTGGAGAAACTGCAGAACATTACAGACAAAATGATTATGACCTTGCTGGTTTCTGTACTGGTATTGTAGAGAAGAATCAGATTGTTGATGGTAGTAACATCCGAGCAGGTGATGTAGTCATTGGTATTGAGAGTAGTGGACTTCATAGTAATGGATATACTCTTATTAATGATATGTTATGGAGACATAAGATTTTCTACAAGGATATGCCTGAGTTGCTGAGACCTACCACAATCTATGCTCGTCTTATTCAATACCTATTGGATGAGGTTCCTATCCTAGGCATGGCACACATTACTGGTGGAGGACTGCCTGAGAATCTCCCTAGATGTATTCCTAAGGGTTTGGGTGTGGACTTTGACTATGATGCTTGGGAGAGACCAGAACTCTTTAACAAGATCCAGGAGGCAGGAGACATTGCTGAAGATGAGATGCGTAATGTATTCAATCTTGGCATTGGATTCTGTTTAGTTGTGCCACGAGAGGTATCAGAACGTACTCGAACTTTGATTAGTGATACTCCATTTGGTATGCGATCATGGATTATTGGAGAAGTTAAATGAAATTTAAAGCAAAGGTTTATGTGAGATTGAGGGCAGCAGTTGATGATTCTGCTGGTAATGCTGTGCGTCAAGCATGTGGTAGACTGTCCGATCTTGATATAAAAAAACTGCGATTGGGTAAATTGATTGAGATTGATTTTGATGCAGAAGATCAGAAGTATGCTGAGTTGGAAATTGATAGATTAAGCGATCGATTGTTTGCTAACGGAGTTATTGAAGACTATGAATATGTTGTGTGGGAAGTAAGCGATAAGTAGTACTTTGTGCTATAATCAAACTATAATTCAACTTTAAATATGAAACTACGTAATGCTATCATTTCTGGATTGTTGCTAGGTATGGCGCACGGTATGTCTGTCAGTGCAGCAGAAGATAAGATCACTAAAGGATATAAAACCATGGATAGCATGGGTTGTATGCTTCTTCGAGAGTGTACCGATGATGTTGTAGAAGTATTTTCTTTACTGGACATCTCATCAAAGTATTCTAATACTGAAGAATTTACTCCAGTTGCAAATGAGTTTAATAATATGCTTGTGTCACTGAACCAAGTAGGTGTTAAAGTATTCCTTGCCGACGAGAAGTATTTCCCTGATGGTCATCGTGGTGTCTATCATACAGTATCCAATAACTTCTTTTTAAATAAGAACTTCATGGATAAACCTGGCACACTCATGATGGTAATGCGTCATGAAGGATGGCATGCAGCACAAGATTGTATGGCAGGAACGATTGACAATAGTCTGATTGCTATCATCAAACCAGAGGATGAAGTTCCTATGATTTGGCGTGTGTTAGCAGAACGTACATACCCAGAAAATGCTGTGCCATGGGAAGCAGAAGCAGGTTGGGCTGGTCGCACTGAAGGTATGACAGCAGCAGCACTAGATGCCTGTGCTACTGGCGTTATGTGGGAGGTCTATCCACCAACACCACTGACCCGTAAGTATCTGGTAGACTTCGGATATATTAAAGAGTAATGCTAACAGTTTGGATCCATACGGTAGCATTCTTTCAAGTGGTTGTGATGAATTGTATCCAACCAGTTAACTGGCAATACTGCTACCGTGTTGACCAGTGGTTGATTCCTGATTTAGTACATGCTTGGCAGATTAAAAGTGGTGAGTATGTACCTTATCAGGATGAGAAGAACTATTTAAATGGGTTAGGAAGTCCTAACAAACTCTAAGTATATTGATTTAGTAGTATAATAGATAGTGTAGTCTAGTAAACTAATATGAAGTTTATTTTTGCATTAATTGCCACATTATTTCTTGCTGCTCCTGTGTGGGCAGTTGATGTATCAATGGGCGCTGGGGGAAACCTAGTATTTGAGCCTAATGATATTACAATCTCTGCAGGTGACACGGTTCACTTCATCAATGAAGCATTACCTCCTCATAATATTATTGTAGAAGCACGTCCTGATCTCTCTAGAGAAGCACTACTGTTTGCTCCTGGAGAATCACAAGATGTTTTATTTGCTGACGCAGGAGACTATAACTTCTTCTGTGGTCCTCACCAGGGCGCAGGTATGACTGGCGTTGTACATGTAAATTAGAAAAAATTATTAACTATTAAAATCATGTCATATAGCATCACAGTCCAATTGTCTGATGGCACAGAATCTACATTTTCTTGTGCTTCCGATCAGTACATTCTCGAAGCAGCAGAGGATGCTGGGATTGATCTTCCCTCATCATGTAAAGCTGGTGCTTGCTCATCTTGTGCAGGTAAAGTTTTGAGTGGAGATCTTGATCAGGAGGAACAGTCATTTTTAGATGATGATCAACTGGAAGAGGGTTTTGCTTTACTATGCGTATCTTATCCAACATCTGATTGTGTTATTAGGACAGAGGTTGAAGAAGAACTTTATTGATATCTTTTAGGTATTATAACTCATTGATTATTATTGTAACGTTGTGTAAACTAAATACCATAAGTTTACTACGGAGTTATGAGTACTTCAACACTTTCACCCCCGCAGAGAGGATGGTTCGATGTCCTGGATGATTGGCTTAAGAGAGACCGTTTCGTTTTTGTTGGCTGGTCTGGACTTCTTCTTCTTCCCACTGCTTACCTTGCTATTGGCGGTTGGCTTACTGGCACGACTTTCGCTACGAGCTGGTATACCCACGGACTCGCTACTTCCTATCTTGAGGGTGCAAACTTTCTTACAGCGGCAGTTAGCACTCCAGCTGACGCTATGGGTCATTCTCTTCTTCTTCTCTGGGGTCCTGAGGCTCAGGGAGATTTCGTCCGCTGGGTCCAACTTGGGGGACTCTGGAATTTCGTGGCTCTCCACGGTGCCTTCGCTCTCATTGGTTTCATGCTTAGGCAATTTGAACTTGCTCGCCTGATTGGTATCAGACCTTACAATGCGATTGCTTTTTCTGGTCCTATTGCTGTATTCGTGTCTGTATTCCTCATCTATCCTTTGGGACAGTCATCTTGGTTCTTTGCGCCGAGTTTCGGTGTCGCGGCGATATTCAGGTTCCTTCTCTTCCTCCAGGGCTTTCATAATTGGACGCTCAATCCCTTCCATATGATGGGAGTTGCTGGTATACTTGGAGGAGCACTACTCAGTGCTATCCATGGCGTTACAGTAGAAAATACATTGTATGAAGATGGTGAGCAGGCAAATACTTTTAAGGCATTCGATTCTACTCAGGAAGAAGAGACTTATTCAATGGTTACGGCTAACAGATTCTGGTCACAGATCTTTGGTATTGCTTTCAGCAACAAACGCTGGCTTCATTTCTTTATGCTATTCGTTCCAGTTATGGGACTTTGGACATCATCGATTGGCATCATTGGTCTGGCTCTTAATCTTCGTGCTTACGACTTTGTTTCTCAGGAGATCAGAGCGGCAGAGGATCCAGAGTTTGAAACTTTCTATACTAAAAACATCCTTCTCAACGAAGGACTGAGAGCATGGTTGGCACCTGCTGATCAACCACATGAGAACTTCATCTTCCCTGAAGAAGTTCTACCAAGAGGTAACGCACTGTGATTCAATCTCTAGGATTCTTACTACTTCGTATAGCGTTAGGCACCATGCTTATCCATCATGGGTATGAAAAACTAGAGAACATTGAAAACTTTGCGGATGCATTTGTACGACCATTGCATCTTCCATTCCCAATCTTCTCCTCATACTTCGCAGCATTTGCTGAGATTGTGGGGAGTTGGATGGTTATCTGTGGACTCGGCACTCGTCTGGGTGCCTTAGCAATCTTAGGTACAATATCATTCGCAATTTATCATGCCCTAGTTACATCTGGATTTAACATTTACTTGTTAGAACTCTTAGTTCTTTACTGGGGAGGTGCATCATGTATCGTTCTCAGTGGTCCTGGTAACTTCTCAATAGACCATCTCATAAAACTGAGACTCTTTAATAACGATTCTTCTAATTAAAACTTAGACCTATAACCTTTAATAAGACATGATCAAATCACTATTCAGTATTATATTTGCTGCTCTAATGTGGGTTCAAGTCCCACAGTGGAGTGATGATTGGTCTAAGTGTGCAGTAGATGTACCAGACACAGCATGTCATTGGTACATCGTTGCACCCGATAGCACTATGGGTGTTGGATTTAGTTGGGAGAATGCTCCCTGGTTTAGTGCTGAAGGTCTCCTAGACATTGGAGAACTTCACAACACAGTTCAATCTCTACAGGAAGCATGAATAACTTTGAAGTCTTCCTTTATTTTGTATGCTTCTCTGCCATTGGTGGTGCTGCGTTTGCAATGATGTGGAGCAACATTCAATCTATTAACATAGAGATGAGTAAACCTCCTAAACCAAAGCATCCAGAAGCACCTGAACCAGGTGAAGAACTGATGTATGTGGATCTCTCTAGAGAAAAACTAGAAGACCTTTACAAACAAACTGAAGAATGATATACTAGGGGTCTACGGACCTCTTTTTTTATGAACGGATCACTAGAACCTGAAGATCGTATCCTTGAAGAACCAACCATTACAGAACAACTATCAAAGTTGATCGATACACTTGGTTGGGAAGTGGAAGATGATATTGTAGTTGAGATTGGAGGCACTGTTGTCTCTGGTATTCATCAGGGTGAGAACTACAACAAGAAGTGGGCAACACCTTTTGGTGTTCGTAAGTATAACAAAGATGCATTTATCATCATCAGTAATCAATCACGCAGAGATTTGACTGGATCTAAACCTATGGACAGAGAGCACAAACCTCACCACCCATATACTCCTGCAGGAGAGCAAGACATTGTTGTCAACATGGACGGTGGTGTTGGTGGGTCTTGGGAAGTTAAAGATGGTGTACCTTCTGATTTGAAAGATGAGTGATAATGTAGTACCTTTGTTTCCAACTCCTGTTGGTGCATACGAAATTGACATTGACGTAGAATTTATATACCAAAAACTTGTGGAGTATAAAACTGCTCCACATTTTTTACTTGAAGATTCTCATAGTAGTTTTGGGCAAGATAGTAATATTTTGCATGATCCAGATCTTGCTTCTCTCAGACTTAAACTTTTAGAATGTATAAAGGATTATACTGATACAACTTGTCTCCAAGAACTTGAGATTACTGGTTCTTGGTATAATGAAATGAAAATAGGTGATAAGGTAACACTCCATAGGCATGAGGGTAGTGTTTTAAGTGGTGCTTTTTATGTGAAGGTTGATGAGAATACCGTTCCCATTAGATTCCATAATCCCCTAAAACCATATAAGATGAATGACTTATATGAGAACTTTAATTCGCAGTATGCGAGTACGGCGGTTCAAATTGCTCCTCAATCTGGTAGTTTGTTACTCTTTCCTAGTTGGTTAGAACATCAAACCGATTCTGAAATGGGCGAGAGGTGTGTTATTAGTTTTAATACCCTGTATAAAACAATGTTTTTTAGTGAATCCTGACGATTGAAGACAGGACATCATTTAAAATGTATAATATAGTAGTGACTCCGCAATTGACTAATGCCTAGAGGAATGTTGAGTAAAGTTGATATGCTATCTAAAGTGTATAAACTAAAGGATAATATTTACCATAAGGATTGGTATCCTAATTGGAGTGTTGAAGAACGTAAAGCTGCAGATGATGCGATTAATAATGTACTAGAAATATTGAGTGAGTACAGAATATGACCCTAGCACATGTCCTACTTTTCGGATCACTACCATTTATATGTGCCACCGCATATTTCGGGCACAGAAAAGGTGAGAATAACTATTATGAAACCGACGCCTACACAGGAAATGGAACAGCGCATTAGAATGCGATTTGCATTTGCTATGTCTTCCTTTGGTAGAATGTTTAAACCATCTGGCATCACTCTAGAAATGAGAGCACTCTGTAATGAATGGTCTATGATTGAAGATCAACCACCTCAAGGTGATTTGTATAATGTTGATAGATATTTTTTGGAGTTGTGGAAAGACAAACGAGATATCAAATGAATAAAATAATTCTTTCTGCATCACTTATAATTTCTTCAATTGTATGTTTAGTTTCTTGGAGTTTGAATAATGCATACCCTAGTTGACTACTCTCCATTTATTATTTTGGGTGTATTTTGTTCCTTTGGATTAATTCTTTTTATTCTATCAATTATAGAACTATGAGTGCTTTGTTTGTATTTTCCTTTATAATACTTCTTGTTATTGGAATGGAATTGACTTGGCCAATCAAGCATAGGAAAAAATAATCTACATTTAATTGTTGGATGTGGTTGATATGTATAAATATATGAAACCCAGTGTAGATTATAATGGCAGCAGTACCATTGAATCTGACCCTAGAACAGGGAACAGACTTCCAAGTAAACTTTACTGTAAGGAATAAAGATCAATCTCCTCTTAACTTGTTAGGTTATACTGCCTCAAGCAAGATGAGAAAGCATTATACTGCTACAAAAAAATATGATTTTGAGGTAACCTTTGTTGACAGGGCAACGGGTAAATTAAGATTGGCGATGTCTGATGCTGTGACTGGAACTATAGGAGAGGGTAGATATGTCTATGATGTATTCATCACTTCTGCTAATGGGACGAAGACAAAGGTCGTTGCTGGTATGGTATTAGTACAACCAGGAGTTAGTTTCTAATGGCAGACTATATAATCACGCTAGACGATGATCAAGATGTAAGTATTGGTTCTCCTGATTATAACATTGGTGTTAATTATGAGATACCTTCCAAAAGTATACAGTATCAGAATTTAATTCTCGATAGTATTGCATCACAGTTTGATGGAGTTAAGACTACTTTTGATTTGTATGTTGATGGTAAACCTTATACTCCAGTAAATGCTCAAGGTTTGATCATATCTATTAATGATGTGGTTCAAAGTCCTGGTGTTGATTATAATGTAAGTGGTAGTCAAATTATATTTACTACTCCACCTGCTACATCTAGTGACTTCTTTGGTGTTGCACTAAGGACGGTTGCAGATCTGACAAGAACAATTAATTTTGTTCTTGATAATGGTTCTAATGATATTACTGCTGGTGTGAAAGGATCTTTGGGACTAGATGTCTCTGGAAGAATTGAGTCATGGACTTTAGTATCAGAGAATGAAGGTTCAATTATTATAGATATAAAGAAGGATAAGTATGATACTTACCCAGATAATTTGACTTCTATTGTTGGAACTGAATATCCACGGTTATCCAGTCAAAAGAAAAACAGAGACGAGTCATTATCCACTTGGACTACAGATATTGTTGCTGGTGATATTTTAGATTTTAGCGTAATCTCTTGTACGGGCATTGAAAAATGCTCATTGTTCCTTAGACTAATCCTATAATTAAGGAACATTATAAATAAATCATAGGAAACCCGTGTTCATTTTTAAGAGGAGTCCACACAGATGGCTTTATTAGTATCCGATAATGGTGAACTTCAGTCGCTTAGATATTTGGTTAATTCCGATAGAAATATCCCTAGAAACCTTATCTTGAAACTGTATACTTCAAATACAGTTCCAACTGAGACTGATGTTCCCTCTCAGACAGCATATTACGAACCATATGACGCTACAGGTCTGGTTGGTTATGGAACAGAACCCTCTACGGGTTATCCACCAATCGTTAATGCACGTCATGACGAGGATTATAGCAGGCAGTATGGAATCTTCCTGAATGGTAGTGAGTGGTCCGTGAGAACCATTCTTAATCCAATTGCTACAACCACTGGTAGTGGTAACATTAATGAGTATACGATCACGGTATCTTCTGTTTCCAATATCGCGGTTGGACATTATGTAAGTGGTGGTAATGTTGGTAGTAACGCTGTTGTTGCAGCGATTGATGGTAATACCATTGTTCTTACCGTAAAGAATGCTGCTACCTTCTCTAGTCAGGCACTTGAGTTTGGTGTTGGTACAACAACTGCATCTTATCCTGAGCAGACTTTCACATTCACTTCTGCTGCTAATAACATCTATGGTTATTATCTGATCAGAGCAAACAATCTGCCTGTCTCCCTGAACGGTGTTGAGCACGCAGTTAATGTTGGAACTGGATTGACTATTTCCAAGGCACAAACAAGTGGAACGATTGGTAATACTTTCGTTACTTTGAATCCCTTCCAGTGGTCTCCTGCAGTATCTGGTATTGGATCTGAGTTTACTCTGACTGTTGGATCTAACGTAGGTATCAATACAAGACAGAGAGTTATTGGTACTGGAATTGCCGAAGGAGCAAGAGTTGTTGGTATCATGAATACCACTACCATCGTTCTTGATAAAAAGAATAGTGGAACAGTTTCTGGCGTTGCTACATTCTTCCAGGAAATTACCGAAGATCTTTGCGTAGGTATGGGTGTTACTCATGGTAACATCGGTGGTGAAGTTGCTGGTATTCTTGACGGAACTACCATTACTGGTATTGATGAAAAGACTGGTAAAGTATATCTGAGTAGCGAACTTCAGAATAACATTCAGAACGCTACTGGTAATATTGTTTACTTCAATTATGCTGAAGTAAGTGTTGGTGCGACTGAGCACGGACTGGTTGCTGGTGATATTCTTTATGTTGCTGCTGGTGCTGCTAACACCACCACAACTTCTGGAACTTATACCATTCACACAACTGAAGATGTAAGTACCTTTACAACTACTCCTGCAATGACAGGTATTGGAAGTGCAACTCTTTATAGTAGCATCTTCTTCTCTGAGAGATTTACAAATGGTCCTTACAACATTCAGAACAACGGTGACCAAATCAAGGTTACTCTGAATGTCAGCCTCGACTGATTGTTTACTATTATATATTTCGTTATGGAGGGATTGCCTATGGCGATTCCTCCTATTTTTTTAGGAGATACTAATTGCTATGCCCGCTTTTAATGTAGGTGTAAATTCAACTTTTGAACAGCAACGGCAGATAATAAATTCGATTGCTGTTGATACCTTTGCATTATCAACAACTTTATCTGGTATAACCTCTTCTGGACTTGTTGTAACTTACAGTGAGTCTGCTGGAATTGCTTCATATGCACCAGTATCTGGAGTTGCAACTGTTGCAAACTATGCAATTAGTTCTGGTATTGCTTCGTATGCACCAATCGCTGGTGTATCAACCTATGCAACTGTTGCTGGTATATCAACTTACTCACCAATTGCGGGTGTAGCAACATATGCTTTAGTTGCTGGAGTATCAACGTATGCTTCTGTAGCAGGACTTGCAACTAACGCTACATATGCCACACAATCTGGAGAGACTGCGTTTGCTCCTTATGCGGGGATCTCCACGTATGCTGATACAGCAGGGATTGCTACAAACGCACAGGGACTTGCTGGATCACCTAACGTTATTGTTGGTGTAATTACTGGTGGATTGTTTGTTGGTAATGGATCAGAACTTACTGGAATCAATGTAGGAGTCTCTACATATGCTGACGTTGCTGGAGTTGCAACTGCTGCTGGCAATGCTTCTACCGCTGACTATGCTTCCATCGCTGGACTGGCAACTGCTGCAGCAGGACTTACTGGAACACCAAACCTGAGTGTTGGCATTCTTACGGCAACAAAGTTTGCTGCAACTGATGCGGAGTTCACTGGAATACTGACAGCACAGAGTCTTAAAGCAATCTCTGGATATGTATTATCACCTGATAGTCAGCAGTCTATTCAAATTCTGAGTGGCAGTGGGTCTGTAAACTTACCTCTGGGTATTGGAACTGATGTTAATATTGCTGGTATTGTAAGTGCTCTGAATTTTGTTGGTGATGGTTCTCAACTGACAGGTATTAATACTGTAGGTGTCACCACAATTACCGCTGGTGATAATATTCTTGTTACTCAGACTGGACAAGTTGCAATTATAACTGCAACATTCAGTGGTGGTGCAACAGGATTCTTTGAGGGAACAAATGGAGTTGGTATTGGTACAACTTCTAAGGTTGGTATTGGTACAACTATACCAACACAGATGCTTACCGTTAAGGGTAATATTGATCTTGATGGTAATATTGTATTAAATGGAGAGATAAGCGCACCAACTAGAATTAAGTTTGGTACAGGTGGAGAGAATATAAAAATTGGTGACATAACTGGTGGTAGTGGTGCTGCTAATGTCGCTATTGGTGATCAAGCGTTATCTTTGAACAACAGTGGTGCAGGACATAACATTGCTATTGGTCAACTTGCACAATACGGTGTAAATTCTGGTCAGTATAATCTAACTATTGGTGACCGAGCAGGACAGAATCTTACATCGGGATCTTATAATGTTCTACTTGGTGCATACAGTGGCAATCAAAATGGATTAGATCTCAGAACATCATCTAACAATGTTGTTCTGTCTGATGGTGAAGGTAATGTTAGGCAGTTTATTAACTCTAGTGGTGATGTAGGAATTAAAACTACTATTATTACTGAGGCACTGACTGTTGCTGGTATTGTATCTGCAACATCATTCTACGGGACACTTCCTTCAAGTCAGTTGACTGGTGCTCTTCCATCTCTGGATGGTTCTGCATTGACTGGTGTTACTGCTATTGGATCTGGTGTTGAGATTAGAGATAGTGATTCCCCTGTTGGTGCTGCCGCGACAATCAACTTTGGTAATAACCTTAGTGTAGTGTTGAGTGCAGGTATTGCCACAATCACTGGATCAAATACTGCATCCTTTGCGACTGAAGCTGGTGGTCTTACTGGTTCTCCAAGTATTATTGTTGATGGTATTGATGCTGGACCAATTCGTGGTGGTAGTGCCAACTTTACGGGCATTCTTACTGCATCTCAAATTAGATTTGGATCAACTGGAGTAATAAGTAATCTAAATTCTGATATGCGTCAAGCAAATACCTTGACATTTGGTGATGGGGAATTTGCAATGTTCCACAAAGGTGGCGGTGGTGATGACTATAGTTATATACTTGTAGATAATTATCCACTTTACATTGGAACGCAGGGTGATCAGGGTGGTTCACACTATTATACTAGTCTACTAACTATTAATCCTGGTAACGATTCTGGTACTTTTGGAACTAATGATGCTTATGCTACTTTAGGTCATGCACAAAATGTAAGTAATGGCGAAGGTGGTACTACATTAGCTAGATTAAGAACTACTGGAACAGGCACTACGGCATTTGGTAGTTTTGATGTAGTTTCTGGTGACATCACGGCAAATAATAACATTATTGCTAATGGTAATATTACAGGAGACACTGCAACAAATGTCGCTGGAATAAATTCCGTCACTGCTTCTGGATTTTATGGTGATGGATCGGGACTTACTGGAATCATTGCTTCTGGTACTGGTATTGATATTAAAGATGATGGATCCAATGTTGGAACTGCCTCAACTATTAATTTTGGGGCAGGTTTGAATGTAGAACTTGCTTCTGGTATTGCAACAGTCACTGGATCTGGTGGTGGTGCTCAGTCAAGAAACATTGTCAGTGGAGTGACAACATCAATTCCTAATCTTGGAATTGGTAACACTGATATTATTGGTCAGAAGTCTTATGCTCTGATGAAGGTTGGTCTATCTACAACAGGTTGGATACGACTATATACTGATAGTACATCTAGATCAAATGATGTGAGTAGAAGTGTTGGAGAAGATCCAGCACCTGGTAGTGGTGTGATTGCAGAGGTTGTTACCACTGGAATCTCCACACAGCAAATGATTACTCCTTTTGCTATGGGTGGAAACATGGATGAACCTGTTACAAATAAAATCTACGTCGCTATACAAAACCTATCTGGTTCGACGCAAACAATCACTGCAAACCTTACCATTCTACAATTAGAGGCATAACGATAATGGCAATTACTACAGAAACTTTTAAGGTAAATGCTGGGTGGGCGCATACGGATATTATCACCCAGATGGAACAGGCAATGACCTATCTTGATTGGCAGGGTAGTGAAATTACTGGATATATTGTTGGTCTTGGGACAATGATTGGTGGCGGTGACACCAATGCATCCGATTACTATGAGGATGTGAGTCCAAAATCAACGAGTGGTGTTGGTACTCAAGCTACGTTCACTGTTTACAGAGATACTGAAGCTGTCAGGAGGGTTTGGGTTACTCGTCCTGGGGTTGGATATACCTCAGGAGAGGTAGTAACCTTATCTGCTGATGATATTGGGGGATTCTCAAATGGAGCTACCGACTTATCATTTAAGGTATGTGTTGATGAGATAGTTGGCAATGGAACAACGGTTGCTATTGCTTTTACTTCTATACAAAGTCAGCCCGCTGGAGACTATGGCACTACATATGCTTTTAAATTTGATGTACTTAATGCGGACAGGGCAGGAGTAGTTGGATCAGGAGTCAGCATAATCACTGTTAGAGAAGGTGATACAATTAGTATTGCTAACAGTTACAGTACTAGTTATGATCCAGTTTTAGAATCTTCTCATACGTATATAAGTGAAACCTCAACTTACTCTCTCGCAGGATTTGATGTTGATATAAACCCTAGTGATGGATATTCGCAATACACATTTAAGATTGGGCAGGCAGGAACATATTATTGGAAGACAAATCAAAATAATCTTGGACCTGAGTGTGGGAGATTAATTGTTCAACCTTGGAGTGGTGATCCTGCAGATAGAACTGTTGTTGGGTATGGAACAAATACTGTATTCTGGGATAAAGATCTTGCTAATAGTAGACCATGGGGAGTTCAAAAACATCAGATAGCAGCGAATAAATTATATGGACATACTTATAGAATATTCAGAAAAGATTCTAGTGACGGTGAACTAGATATTTCTGCTCATAGTGGATATAGTCATTATCCTGGAAATGAATATCATTCAAACGATAATAATGGGCAAACTAATACTCAGCATTATCATGGTGGAACTGGATATAAGTCAAGAATTGCTGGTGCGGCAAACTTAGATTATGTTAGTGAAGCGATAGGAAATAATGATAACTCTAACCTCTCTCTTGAGCAGAGCACGGATGTTCTTACTTATAATAGATTAACAACTATAACTCATGGCACTAATTATGGATTTGATTTAGATCTTAACGTGTTTAGATCTGCTATAGATCCAAGATTTGCTGTATTGTCTTATAGATATCCTACATTATCTTCAACACACCTCACTAGTAATACATTTGGTACATTCTTCTTCCATAATTTTGATTGTAGTTTCTGGGATTATGACCACGTATGGCTTTCTGGAATGACAGAGATAATTCCTACTACGGGTAATACAACATCACCAGATCTAACGTTTAGAACGCACTTATCCCCCAACTATCAGGAAACTTATGCTAGTGGATGTAAACGAGCTGCTGAACACCCGTGGATGAGTTATAGGAGTTATAGTGCTGACGAGCAAAATTACGTTGACACTGTTTACGATAGTAGATCTTATCCTCAGGATCTGAGCACTACTGCTGCTAGAATTTATTATAGATCTGAAGACCAACCAGCAACTTTTAGAGGTGGATATCCCCATAGTTCCGCTGAAAATGGTAGTAGTAGAGTATCTCCAGAAGCAAACTTTAATGCAGTAATTAAGGGACTACCTTTAAATGTAAACTTAATACCATGTCCATATTATCTTCCTGATGATTTTGGATTAATTGAGTTCTACTATAATGCTGCAAATGCAAACATTCAACAGGGAGATACATTTACAATCAGTCCAAGTGAAGTTTGGACAGTAATCACTGCATCATATCATCAAACTACAGTTACTCGTGGAATTGCATTCTGTGCGAGGACTGTTTGATGGCAAATTATTCTCTTCCTAATTTAACGTCTGCCATTGCTGGTGTTGTTACAACTTCATACTCAACAAAACAATTAAGATTTTCAAGGATAGGATTAGATTTGCCTGATGGTGTTGGTGTTGGTAGTGAGAAGATCTTAGAATTGGATTCCATGGATCCTCTCTCTTATAATGGTGTGCCTAGTAATAGATATACTGGCATTGGAACTATTACAAAATGGTTTGATACTGGATTCCCTCAGAACAATGCTACATTTTTTGGTGCTTATTCTTTTGATGGTAAAAGTATTGTCTTTGCAGACGGCGGATATGCGGCATTAGATGATGGTCCAGACTTCGATTTTGCAGGTGATTTTGCAATAGAGATCTCTTTCAATATGACTGGAACTCCAAATGCAACATATCCATCAGCATTAATTGCAAGTTGGAATACGTTTGGTAGTAGTGATAATAAGTTTATTATATTCATTGGTTCTACAGGTGGTATTGCCATGCAAATAAATGGTGAAGGGAATACTTATAGTCCTTCATCTACAATATCTCTTAATACCGATTATCATATGGTCGTTAGTAGAAGAGATGGTGTGATTAAGTGGTGGTTGAATGGAGAAATTGTTTCTGAGATTAATAATTCTTCTGCAATAGAACCAGTTCTAGGGTATAAAATTGGAACTTATGATGGTAGTAGTGGTCAATCTTTTGAAGGTGCAATTAATCTTGTAAGAATGTATCGTGATAGATCTTTAAGTGATATGGAAGTGCTAAGTTTGTATGATCAACAGATTAATAGAACTTTAATATCTGAGACTAACGGTACTAAAGGGATTAATAATTATAGTTTAAGTAATACCTCTGGTTTTCCTGCTGCTGAATCAGGTAGACCAGTCACAGGACAGTTATATCCTAGGTTTACTAAATAAAAGAAAGCGCGAGTAGATGGCGTTATTCCAATATGAAGGAATAGGTAGCCTCCGTTCTCTAGGTAATCGTTTTACCGTACAGAGAGCGGTATATTCGTATAATCAATTTTCTATCCTCAATTATGAGGAACTTAGTTATGGTAGTATTACCGATGCGGTAGTAGAAGCAGAAGACTACGGTGAGATCACTGCTTCCATCGAACAATACTATCAGATCCAAGACTTTGGAACTATCACGCTGGATACAGCTAGCGTGCCGATGGGTAAGATCGGTATCCACTTGTCAGCAGACGACAATACCACAAGAGTAAGTGTTGGTGGTGTCGAGTTTGCACTGTTCGGACGAGCAATAACAGAGGTATTCTTCAACCCAGTCAATAGGGTCTTTGACTTCCAAGGTGTTGCCGAAGATAAGATTACCTCTTCCTGGTTGGGAAGAGGCGTCTTACCTCCAGTCGGGGCGGAAGCTCTGGATGCGGTTGTTTCTATTCCACCTACATCCATCTTCCACCTTTCTACAAAAGGTTCAGCGAAGACAGAAGTAATATTTAATCAGCAAGATAGAATCTTTGACTTCATTGGTGAAGCACAAGAGAGTAGATCTTATCTGTTTGATGAACAAGATGCAATAGACTTTAGATCCGATGACTTCGGATTCCTCAATGAGACTGTATTGAGGAGCGAAGACTACGGAGATGTTAATTATATTCAAACTCTTACAGGTCATCCGTTCACTATTGAACCGAATGATCTTACAGATCCTTCATACCAGTCTGTATTCTTCTCTACTTCTATTGAGCAGGGTGGAACTGGTATAGGATTTAGTGGTGGATTTAATATTGGTCCTCATATAGCATTTAGAGGATATCCACCAAGATATACAAATCCTAGTGGATATAATTATCAGAGATATTTTGAGTTTGAATCTGATACTAGACATCTGGATAGTATTATTACCCAGGTTATTAAGGGTAGTGGAAGTAATGGTGGTGAAGAACCAGATCTTGGTGAGGAGTTAAGACTTCAGTATCAAAAAGAAGATGGTACTTGGATTACATTCCGAATCTACAACTGGTTATCCAGCATCTATAATGAATTAAGAAGTTATAATGTCACTCTTCCCGAGGCAGCAAAAAATTACGGGCAGAGATTTAGATTTATTCAGTTCACTAATAGTAGTCTTGACAATATTAGCTTTGACCATTGGGCAGTCAAAGATATACAATTTGTTGAGACTGCAGTTGGCACTGGACTCAGTGAAGATGACTTTGGTCTTATCAGTGTTGATGTTACTACCAAGGCAGCAACTGGCAGAATGCCATTCAGTGGTGGTGCAGCAGAGAGCTTCATCAAGGGCAACTACACAGGTTCTGTTGGTAACAAGCAACCAAGACTTGTTGGTACTGCAATTGACTACACCATTCCTAAGCACCAAGGATTTGGGTGGATTAATATTGATGGTACGCCTCGCGTCCAGATTAGGATTCACTACAAGGCAGATGGTGGATATGACTTCTATCCACAGAGATTCCGTGGTGGTTCTCTCTTCGGATTTGCTTCTGGTGCAGAATCTGCTGCTGTTCTTAATGAAGGTGGAGGAATCTTCGGTCTTAAGAGTACTACTACCTTTAAGGCAGTACGAAGTGAAGTAGGTGTTAGTGAAGAAGACATTCTTGTACAGGGTGGAGCATTCTATCAGGTTATCTTCAACCAAGTTGATAGAGTCTTCTCCTTCAACAATGAAGAGATTAATAGAAGAGCATTTGCATACAACCTATCTTCTGTTGTTAATATTGAGTCCATTGATTATGGATACATCACAGATACGGTCACAATCTCTGAAGATTATGGTGATGTAACTTACGATGAGATCTACTATCCTTGGCAGAAGGAAGACTTTGGTACTCTTGCACCTACAACAACAAGACTTCCCTTCGGACTTGGTAGACTTAATAGTTCTACGGAAACACCAAGAGTTAGAAGATTTATTGGTAACATTGAAGAGACTAATCTTAGAGTTCTTGGTACTGGTAAGGTGTATGTCTTACCCAAGTTCACATCTAAAGGTGACCTTGTTAAGATTAGAGGTAATACCGACTTCACTAGAGCAAGAGATTGGGTTGGTACTGGTAATCTACCCACTCTATCTGGAGGAGCGGAAGCCGTTGCATTCGTACCTGCCAAGGATGATAGAGCACTCTTCACCTTTGAAGGTGAACTGGTTGAGAAGTTTGGTAAGGGTAATTACGACGGAGTTGGATCACTCTTCGGATTTGATTCTAGTACAATATCGATTAGAATCACTACTATTAATGATGGACTCTTCTCCGTTCATGGTGAAGTCGTTGAAAAATCAATCTTCTCCGAAATTGGATCTGGATCTCTTGGAACTGTTGTTGGTGCAGCAGAGAGAGTTACCTTCCACTATAACCAAGAGTCTTCCTTCGGTGCATGTGAGGGTGATGATTATGGATTCGTTAGTGAATCTGTATTCAATGTCGAAGAATCTCCAGCATTGCTTGGATATCTCAACGATTCTGTCAATTCTCTTGCTAATGAAGTGGTCTCTGAGTTTGGAAGAGTACCAAACGCGATTGATTATGGTTATATAAATCAGTATTATCAATATAATCACGAAGACTACGGCAATCTCTTCCCAGATGATTGTCTGGAACCACAAGGTCTTCAACTTGACTTTGTTGGCACTGCGCCAGAAGCATTCAGTAAAGGTAACTACACTGCATCTGGTTCTATTGGAGCATTCGTTGGTTTTGCTGAAGCAGTTGCCTTCATACCTGCTAAGAAGAAGGCACTGTTTGGATTTGAAGGTAACGCTGCTGAATCTACAACTCCTGCAACTGAGATTGGATCTGGTTCACTCTTCAGTTATGTTACCTTCAGTGAGAGAGTTGCCTTTGAACCTGCTAAGGCAGATCCTCTGTTTGCAATTGATGGTGGTCTTCGCATCAGTGCAGTTACTGAGCAAGAATCTGAACTCAAGTTTACTGCTGCTTGGGAAGCAAGTGGATCCCTCTTTGGAATTGAAGGATCTGGAGAAGCAATTGGAAGTGAGCACACTGGTGCTGGTACTATCTTCATCCGTGATTCTGGTGTCAGAATTGAACCAGAATCCTTCACTCCTTGGATTCCTGCTGGTCGCGGATCTATATTCTCGTTTGTCTCCTTCACTGAATCGGCAACATTTGTACCTGCGAAGAAGAAGGCACTCTTTGGATTCTCTGGTGCTGCTACTGATATACAATTCTCCTTCGCTTGGGAGACTGTTGAGACTAAGCATCTTCTTCTTAGAGGTTCGCCTAAGGTCTTCGTTCTGCCTAAGCACACTGGTGCTGGTGCTATCTTTGTTCGTGATTCTGGTGTCAGAATCGAACCAGAATCCTTCACTCCATTCATTCCAGAAGGATTTGGAAAACTATTCGGTGGAATTGGTGGTGCTGCAGAAGCAGTTGGATCTAATCCACCAGATGACTTCACTCTGTTTACCTTTACTGGTGAAATCGAGACTCCTCTACGCACCTTCTCTGAACGGAAGTTTGTCCAGGCAAGGTTCCTGCCAGACGAGGCATTCACCACCTTCCAAATCCGAGTTACTGAGACTGGTTTACAACCTGTCGAAGTTCATGGTGAACTTGATGAGTCCTTTACTCCTGCTCCAGAAATTGGACTTGGAAGACTTTATGGATTCTCTGGTGCTGCAGAAGCATCAGTCTTCAATCCAATCGACAAGACTACGCTATTCACCTTCGAGGGGAATTCTGCAGAGAGCGAGACCAATTCCATGGTCGCGTTTGGATCGCTCTTTGGATTTGCTTCTGCCGTCGAAGTTACTGCAGTTGCAGAAGAGAAGCAAGCACTATTCTCCTTCGCTGGCAATCTTCAAGAGCGTACTACTCCTGCCCCACACATTACAACTGGTGGACTCTTCGGATTCTCTAGTACAACCGAAGCAAAAGTCTTCGACTATCCAGAGCGCACTACTCTTTACAGTATCTCTGGCACTGCAGAAGAAAAATTCTCTTCCGCGTTACAAGGAACTCCCGTTCCTGGTCTGGATGTCAATGGAGATCTGGTCGAGAGAACTGCATTCGATCATGTTGGTTCTGGTTCTATCTTTGGATTCTCCAGTACAACCGAAGCGAGAGTCATTGTTCCACGCGGACTCAGAACTCTATTCTCATTCGCGGGTGATGTTGCAGACAGCGAGACCAATGTTGAGATTGGATCTGGTACACTCACTGGATTTGTTGGTGGAGCAGAGAGCACATCTAATGTTGAAGTCACGTTTACTCTCTTTACTATTGGTGGAGATACTGTTGGTGGAGAAGTTAAGTTCACTGCTGCTAATCTCGCGGTTGGTCAGATCAGAGTTGGACTCAGTGATCCAGGTCTTCCAGGTAATATCTCTAGAGGTATTACTGTATTCAGACTTAGAACCTTCCCAGAAGGTGCAAAAGTCAAGTTCTCTGGAACAAAAGCAGAGTCCTTCACTCCAGCACCTCATATTGTTGAGGGTCTTATCAATGTTAACAGAGGAAATGAGGTTACCGAAGATCGCTACATTGAATTCCGTGAACCTCAACCAACGAGAATTGTAGTTATTTAAACTGATAAATAAATATAACGCATATTAGTGGACCTTTAATGGCTAACACCAAACGGGTACAACTGCGTAAGGGAACGGAAATAGAGCACTCTACATTTACGGGTGCCCTTGCTGAAGTAACTTTTGATACTGATAAAGGGACAATAAGAGTTCATGACGGACTCACGTTGTCTGGGGTAGAGATACAAAAATCTCGATTGACTGATCTAGATGGTTCTAATAATAATGAAACATTGAGAACCAATATGAAATACTTTAGTGACACCTCAGCGGGTCCTTTTGCAGTTAATCTACCGACACTTCGATTTGTGGGTGATACAATTCACCTTGCAGATTCCAAATACCAATGGAATATAAATAATCTTACAGTATATGCTCAAGGTGGAGACCAAATAAAAGACAGCACTGGGTTCATCGATACATTTTTAAATTGTGACGTTGCTGGTGGATATGTCGAACTTATTTGGGAAGGAACTTTCTGGAGGATGTTCTCATGAATCTAAGTAGAATGGATGGATCGATGAAGCATGTCGTTCAATCGAACGATTTCATCGTACATGCTTTGCGTAGAGATGCCGATGGTATGCTACGCTATACGAAAGTAGGTTCTGGGAGCTCCGACGTAGGAGACTTCCATAGAACTGATGGAACCCAATATCCAGGGTTCCTTGATGGTGAAGATTATGTAGAAGAAACAACTGAGGATAAATCTTATAAGAATAATCTACATGATAAATATCAACAGTATAGATTTGATTTTAGAAATCTACACTATTTTATAGACAGTGATGGATACCTTGTCGCCCGTATTAACGGCACATATGATTACACAACCGAAGGACCTAAGTAAGAAAGGATTAACTAACGATGGCTGATTTTAGATTAGGAAGACTAAAATTTAATTGGAGAGGCGACTGGACTCCTAGCACCGAATATGTCATTGATGATATCGTCAAGTTCGGTGCTAATACTTATGTCGTCACTACCAATCACACTTCTACTGCGAACGAAAGAGATTGGTATGACAATGATTTGTCGTACTGGAGTCTCCATGTTGAGGGTATTCGTAACGTAGGATCGTACTCTGCTGGTACGTTCTATAAAGTTAACGATATCCTTAAGTATGGTAACACTCAATATCGTGTTACTGCTGGTATTGGAACTACTGCTGGATTAGCATTTTCTGGAGACGCCAATCCAAACGTTACGGCATACGTAGCTGGATTTAATGGCGAAGGACCATGGGATGCAGGAACGGTATATGAGACTGGAGACGTTGTTCTCTATTCTGGTAACTCTTATGTTGCAATTCAAACATCAGTACAGGGTGCAATTCCACCTACAGAATTAAATAGACAGTGGGAATTCCTTGCACAAGGTCATAATGCCGTAGGTTTGACCACTTATGAATCTGGTGTTACCTATTATAGAGGTGATCTGGTAACAGTTGGTGGTGATACTTATCAGGTAGATGCAACTTCTACTCAGGATGTACACCCAACTAAGGGTCTTAGTGTTGGCATTGGGTCAACAGTGGTTGGTGTTGCTATAACCGCATGGACCCTTTACAATAGAGGTCTAAGATACGCTGGTTCTTACTCTACAACAACTGAGTATTACAGAAACGATGTTGTTGAGTATGCATCATCTTCCTATGTTGGTATTGGATCTACTTCTTTCCTTTACATTACTCCTGGTTCTGACCCAAGCAAGTGGGCGGCACTCTCGGTTGGAGACTCTAATGCACTCCTGACTCAGCCTGGAGATCTTTTGGTTCGAGATACTACTTCTCCCACTAGATTGGCTATCGGTCAGACTTATCAGTCTCTCGGTGTAGGAACAGATTTGACTCCCCAATGGATGACCATTGGTGATTCCACTAGAATTTATCATGTTGACCCCGAACTGGGTAAAGATACCTTCAATGGTATTACTCCAGATATGGCGTTTAGAACGCTTAAGGTTGCATGTGATAATGCAAGCGCGATTACAGATATTACTGGATTCATTTATGATGAAACATCTGGTCTGTCCACAGTTACAGCACCAAACCACGGTATTCTTTATCCAAATATTACCGTTAGACTGAGAGATATTGAGTTCTCTTGCCTCTCTGGTGCAAATTCATATACAGTTAATGCATTCCAGTACGATAATGTTGCTGGTGTTGCTACCTGTACTGTTGGTGCAGCAATGACGGGTCTCCAAATTGGAGATACAATTAGACTTGATAACCTTGAATTCACCTGCCCAGGTGGTTCTGGCATTACGACGACTATATTCCCTGATGGAACAAGAGACGCTGGTTTTAACTTCACTGTAAGTGCAATCAACGGTCCTCAACAAGTTGAGATGGCAGTTGGTGTATCAACAATTCAGCACATCTATGTATCTGGTGGTACATTGTTTGTTGGTGTTGATACTTCCTTCTTCCCAAGAAACGTTCTGACTTCATACTTTAATGTTATTGATGTTGTTGATAACAACACATTTACATGTAACGTTGGTGTATCGACAATTAACCATGCTTATGTACAGGGTGGACAAGTTCTGAACCTGTCTCCTGCTGTTGTTAAACTGTCCTCTTCCGAATTTGTTGAGCAACTTCCAATTGTTGTTCCTCCATTCACCTCTGTTGTTGGTTCTACGCTTAGATCTTCTAAGATTAGACCTGCTTCTGGTATATCTGCTGATGGTCTTACTCCTAACAACCGTCAGACCATGTTCCAACTGTCTGACGCAACAACGATTCAGGGTCTGAACGTTGATGGTATGGTTGGATTTGACTATGATCCCGCTAAACCATTTGAACTTGAGTACTCTACAGTTAGAACTGGTGTTGGTACAACTGCTTGCGGTGTTTACTTCGCATTCAACCCCAACTCCCCAATTCTGAACAAGTCACCTTACGTTAAGGACTGTACTGCATTCGGTAATCCTCCAACTGATGGTGGAAGTGGCGGTGCTGGTGTTGGTGTTCTTTGTGATGGTGGTGTCCATGATTCTGGATTCCGCACGATGGTCTTTGACGCCTTCACGAACGTTCTGAGTGATGGTGCTGGATTTATTCTTGATGCTGACGCTGGTTCTGAGATCGTCTCCTCCTTCACGTACTACTGTAAGTGGGGTTATTACGCAGGTGGTGGTTCTAGAATTCGTGGTGTTGGTGGTAATAATTCTTATGGTGACTATGGTGTCATCGCATCTGGATTCTCTACTGCTGAGACTCCAAGATCCCTGAGACTCTTCGGTGATAAGGCAGAGACGCAAGTTGGTACTTTGAGTGGTACTGTTGCAATCGGTAACACCATGGTTGGTGGAACCTCTGGTGCAAGAGCAACCTTCATCAACGATCAAATCTCCGCTGATGCGATCTACTTCAAGTACTATCCTGGTTACGGTGATCCTAGCATCGGTGCTGGTCAAACCGTTGGTATTGGTACTACATCCTTCGTTCCTGGTGAGTATGTAAACTTCATCGGTGCTGGTACAACTGGTGCTATTCTACTCTCTGCTGTTAGTGGAACTGTTGGTGGTCAGAAAGGCGTTCTCTTTGAACTTGACCTTGCTGATGGTGATAACTTACCACTTGTGGGTGATGCTATTGGTATTACTACTGTTGGTGTTGGTAGTGATCTGGTCAATGGTCAACCAAGATTCTACATTGTTAACAATGTAACTGGATTCACCACAACTTATACTCAGTATAGAGGTGACGTTGGAGACTCTCCTGTTAACTATCCTGGTCGCGTAACTGTTACTGTATCACCTGAGAAGGGAATCAGAACACCTGATACTCGTACAGGAATTGGTAACACTATCACTGATGGTGGTTCCTTGGTTGAAATTAGAACTAGATTCTCTAACGCACGTCTGACTGGTCACGACTTCCTCTCGATTGGTGTTGGTAACAAGACTGAAACCAACTATCCAAATGTTAACGAGGCAAACGTACAGCAGGGCAATGAGACTAGCAACTTTGGTCCTGGTAGAGTCTTCTTCGTCTCTACTGACCAAGGCGGTAACTTCAGAGTTGGTGACTTCTTCTCCGTTAACCAGTTAACTGGTGCTGCTACCCTGGACGCTTCTGCGTTCAACCTGTCTGGTTTGACTGAACTGAGACTGGGTTCACTGGGTGGTCAGATTGGTGAGGCGATCAACGAATTCTCCTCTGACGAGACCATGAGTGGTAACTCCAATACTGCAACCCCAACTGAATTCGCGGTTCGCGGATTCGTTACTAGAGGTAACATGGGTGTTGAGCAGATGGTTCCACCTAAGGGAACAACTGCCCAGAGACCTGCAGGACCACTTCAAGGTGGATTTAGATTCAACACAGATCTGGGATCCTTTGAAGGATACAGTGGAACTGCTTGGGTGCCCATCGGTGGTCTGCAAAACGTAGATGTAAACACTACGTATACTGCTAGTGTCTTCCAGACTCTCTGGTGTGATACTCAGTCTGGTGGATTTACAGTTACTCTACCTCCAACACCTAACAAAGGTGATGTTGTTAGAATCCTTGACGTTGCCAAGACATTTGATAGTAATACACTTACTGTTGGTAGAAATGGCAAACCTATCATGGGAGATGCTGCGGATCTTACGGTTACTACTGAAGGTGCTGCATTTGATCTAATCTTCTACAATGATACGTATGGATGGAGAATATTCAGCGTATAATTATTGATTAATGGGGGGAACTTAATGTTCTCCTCATTTTGTATTATGGTCATTTAATAAATAATAAAACGAGGGATTAGTTAAAACAAATGGCATCCTACGGAAGTTACAAAAAAATTATACAAGGACAGATTCAGGATGGATCTGTTCCTAATAGTGCATTAGCAGCTGGTGCTGGATTAGCATACAATGTGCAGCATGTTTATGGAGCACCTACTGTCTGTACTACTGGTTGTTGCTGTCTTTGGACAGTTCCAACTGGTGTAAAGAGAGTCACATTTGAAATGTGGGGATCTGGTGGTAATGGGCATGGATTCTGCAGTTGTAGTCGCTGCCATCACTATGCAGGCGCTAGTGGTGGATATTATAATTCTAAGACTATTTCTGTTCAAGGAGGTTGGACTTATACCATTTGTGCTGGTGGTGTTTATGGATGCTGCTCTAGAGAATGCTTGGGATGTCGAGGTTGCTCTTCATATGTAAATGGATGCAACTTAACCAACTTCTGTGCCCTTGGTGGTAAAGAGGGTTGTTCAAATACAAATTATGATACTGCATGTAATTCTAGCTTCTCATGCTGCCTTGCTCCCGTCTCTAATGGCGGTGATTTCGGAATGGGAAATCATGCTGGTACATTTGGCGGTTCAATATTCTGTCATTGCAATTACGTATTCTCTTGTACGACTGGTGCTCCATTCCTCGCTTCTGGTGGTACTGGAGTAAATGCTTCAGTAAATTGTTGGGTTCGTTGTGGTTGCTGGACTGTACCTTATGCTACAGGTGGCCAGGGAGGTCAAACTACCTATTGTGGATCTAGTTGCTGCGGACAAGGTGGTACTGGTGGCAGTGGACTTGTTAAAATTACATATCTCTGATAGGAGTATACAACTAAAATGGCATCTTATAACAGTTACAAAAAGATATCTGCAGAAGGTATTGCCGATGGTGCAGTTGACGCTGTAGACTTTTCAACATCATTGAATGGGACATTTGGCGTAAAATGGGTTTATGCAAGCCCTAATGCATGTAGTACTGGTTGTTGCTGTCTTTGGACAGTTCCAACTGGTGTAAAAAAACTACAGATTCAAATGTGGGGATCTGGGGGTAATGGTTCAGGTGCATGTTCCTGTAGTCGTTGTCACCATAATCTTGGTAGTCAAGGCGGATATTACAGTGTCAAGACTATTGATGTCACTGAAGGTTGGCAATATACCGTTTGTGCTTCTGGTGTTTATGGATGCTGCTCTAGAGAATGTACTGCATGTTATGGATGTAGCTCCTATGTAAACGGATGCAACTTAAGTAACTTCTGTGCTCGTGGTGGACGAGGTGGATTTGCAAATACCTCTTGGAATACTCTTTGTACTGGAGTTAATGATTGTTGTATTGGTCCTACTACTAATGGCACCGATTTTGCAATAATGTCTATGCATCCACATTGGGATGGCGCTGAGTTTGTTTATGATAGAGGATTTTGTCACTGTTATAATAGATCTACCTTCAGTAGTGGTGCTCCACTAATTGGAGCAACTACCCAAGAATCAATTAGAGCATGTTGGATTCGCTGCGGTTGTTACCAAGCTCCATATGGTGCTGGTGCTCAAAACGCTAAGACTACCTATTGTGGATCTAGTTGCTGCGGACAAGGTGGTACAGGTGGACCTGGACTTGTTAAAATAACTTACTTTTGATACTAAATACAATCATAGAGAGATCCTAAAAAATGGCACAGTATTCCAATTACAAAAAAGTTAGCGGGGGAAATTTACCTCCTGGATCAATTCCAGCGACTGCTTTAAATACCACTGGATTGGACACTTGGAATGTCAAGTGGTTTTGGGGATCTCCTGAAGAATGCACTCCTGGTTGTTGCTGTCTTTGGACAGTTCCAACTGGAGTAAAAAGAGCTCATATTGAGATGTGGGGTGCTGGAGGAAGTGGAACTGGTGCTTGCTCTTGTAGCCGCTGCCACGTATATCGTGGAGCTCAAGGTGGGTATTATAATTCCAAGATGATTGATGTTGACGAAGGTTGGACTTATACTGTTTGTGCTGGTGGTGTTTATACTTGTCGTAATAGAGAGTGTTGTGGTTGTCAGGGATGTACCTCCTTTGTAAACGGATGCAACTTAAGTAACTTCTGTGCTATTGGTGGTCATGGGGGAATTGCTTGCAACAGTTGGTCCCTAGGTTGCAATTCTTACATGCCATGTTGCCTTGCACCTGCTTCTAATGGTGGTGATTTTGGAATGGGTAATCACCTTGGCGCAATGTGGAATCCTAAAGGATTTTTCTGTCATTGCCACGGTAGATATTCTATGCCAACTTCTGCACCATTTATTGGAACCCAAGTGCAGGTACAACAAAATTTCTGCTGGGTTCGTTGTGGTTGCTGGACTGTACCTTATGGTCATGGTGGGCAGAATGCTCAGACTAATTATTGTGGATCTAGTTGCTGCGGACAAGGTGGTATGGGCGGTAGCGGACTTGTAAAAATTACTTACGTCTGATATAATTTAAATCCGTGTGAAGGAAGTGATCGAGGGGGATGTTAACCACACCCCCTCGTTTTATTTTCCATATAAATACTAATGAAGGAGTAAACCCGAACAAATCCTAACTATTATGGCAACACAACAAATCAAAGTCGAGTTTGATCTCGCTCTTCCTAACAACTTTCTGGTAGATCATAGCACTAGTGCTAATAAAACTCGTAAATCAGAATATAATGGACCAGATAAAATATATCTACAAATCGGTGCAGATGGCCAAGAAGTTGCTGGTCCACTGACTGAGGATGATATTATTGATGGTCGTCCAATGCCAGCAGATTGCGTTGATTGGATGGAAATTGACTGTGCAACTGATCCTCTTGTTTGTCAACTCAGAGGACCTGTCTCTAATGAAATTGAGGAAGAATATACTGGAGAACTTGCACATCCTGGATCACCAGTTGTAGCAGGATATCCTCAGTTCTCTTATTCAACTCCAATTATGCCTGGAGATATCTATGACAAAAATACTATGGTAATTGTTGATGGATCTCCTACCTTCAATAGATATACTGTACCCCAAAAACTTCATGATAAGGATGCCGATTTAACTTGGGAAGATATTAGAAAGCATAGAAATCAGATGCTTGAGCAAACTGATGCTAGAACTGGTACTGATATGCCAGATTCAATTCTCAATGAGTGGAAAGCATATCGAGTTCTTTTGAGAGATCTTCCTGCAACTCTCGAAGCAGCTGGTGTAGAACCAAATATTGCATACTATATGTTCCCTGAAGCACCTGGAGTTGCTCCTGAGTGATTGACATGATTGATAATTTTAAAATTTACAAATTTGACTATATTATAGAAAACCAAGCAGAGATCATCGAGACAGCACTTCTCTGTCACGATGCTCTCATCTCCGATGGATTTGGAGACACTACATGGAGTTATTATTTGTA
>UEXM01000871.1_pt1 | contig 28933 bp, 27 predicted proteins | sample 1796661 | NCBI WGS metagenome assembly UEXM01 (sample SAMEA4772469, study PRJEB27181) | metagenome
TCATGCGATTGAAAGAAGTGATGGATACCACCGGCCTGGGACGGTCCTACATTTACAAGCTGATTGCGGACGGGGTCTTTCCAAAGCCGGTTCCGCTGGGTGCCCGTGCAACGGGGTGGGTCTCTGATGAGGTGGAATCCTGGATTCTGGAGAGAATCGGGGAGAGGGATCAGGCAGGGTAATGTTTTTGGTAATGCAGTTGCATTGACGCATGTAATGCCGCTGCATTACCATCTGTTTGTCATCCCCCATCGTGCAGGAGGCGGCCATGGCCACCCTTGAAGTCGAATCCACGCTGACAGATCGGTATCAGACCACCGTGCCGGAAACGGTTCGCCGTGCTCTCAAGCTCAACAAGCGAGACAAGATTCACTATGTCATCCGTCAGAACGGCGAAGTGGTCTTGACCCGCGCTACCAGCCAAGGCGATGACCCGGCTCTGGGGTCGTTCCTGAATTTCCTGGCGCGTGATATTGCTGAGCATCCGGAACATATCCTGGCTGTTGAGGCCGGGCTAATGCAGCGTATCCAGTCGCTGACGAAGGGTGTCGAGGTTGATCTGGATGCGCCTTTACAGGAAGACGATGAATGAGTGGGAGGCAATCGACCGCTCAAGCTATCAATGGGTGGGCGGTTTACGCTCACCCATTATTTCTGGAACAGCTTGAAACCCTGGCAAGACAAGTCGAAAGCCTTAAGGAAAAAAATCCTGAGGGGTTCACCAAGAAAAATGCCACTAAGCGGTTAGCTGCGATTGCCAAGCTGGCTTTCGAGGTCATCCCGCAGGACCCTACAAAACCGGAGTTCCGGCAGGGAGGCACGCTTGGTTCGGATTACAAGCACTGGTTCCGTGCGAAGTTCTTTCAGCAATACCGGTTGTTCTTTCGTTACCACGCCTCAAGCAAGGTTATTGTCTATGCTTGGGTCAATGATGAAGGCGCCAAGCGGTCGTATGAGAGCTCCGATGATGCCTACCGGGTTTTCCGCAAGATGTTGAGAAATGGCCGCCCTCCCGATGATTGGGATCAGCTTTTGAGCGAAGTAAGGCGTGATAAGCAGAGCCAGGAAGCCATGCGCGCCCTGGCCGAGCAAGCCCAAAATCAGGATATGGGTTACTGATTTGCCTTGTCGTTGCTCATGGCGTGAGTGCTATTTCTGGTGCTATCGCGTTTTCTTGATGAGGGTCACTGCCTTTCTCGCACAGCTGCCTGGCTCCGTGCAAAAGACAGTAATCCCCGTAGTTCTGGCTCCGATGCCTGCCGCGCGATTTCAATAAGTGCATCCCGCATCTGGCTTTCTGTTTCCATCGTGGGGAACAGGAAGAATTCCTGTAGTTCCACCTCCAGCACCGCCGCCATGCTGGCCAGTGTATCCAGCGAGGGGTAATGCTTGCCGGTCTCCAGTCGGGAGATGTGGCGACCGTCCAGCTCGACTTTCTCTGCCAGCTCGTTCTGCGTCAGGCCGCGTGCCCGGCGCAGGGCATTGATGCGCTCGCCGACTTGTTTTCTAAGGTCTTCCATTCATTGCTCCCTATCTGCCCGAAGTTCAGCAGATAGGGGGCGCTTCAAGAACGACGCAGAGTGATGATTGATTTAGATAATGTGATGTCATACATTGAATTTCCTGTGCCTTGCACAGGAAATTCATGTGAATGTGGCATTTGACATCATAAAGCGGCGGTGCCTGGAGGATGGCAATGTCATGGGATTGAGCCCGCAGGCGAGGGGGCATGCTGTAGCTGGGCGACACAAGACGTCGCCCGATGCGCCTGAGAGGGTTTCACCCGCTTCCTGGATCGGGAGAATTTCACTGCAAAGGCGTGCGCGGGCCGAAAAGCCGGTTTTCATGTTTCGGTTATGGCCCTGACGCGCAGATAAAAGCAATGAAAATGGAGATTCTTATGGCTGCTGCAAGCCTGCGCTTGGCGCTTGCCTTGGTTGTGACCGCGTTCCTGTCTGGCTGCGGGGGGGAAGACGGAAAAGACGGCATTAATGGTATCAACGGTAGCAATGGACGGGATGCCACCCCTGTGCTTATCAATTCTTCTGCCGAACCGGCGGGGCCGAACTGCCCGGCGGGCGGATCGCGTATCGACTCAGGGCAAGATGTAAACCTTAACGGGACGTTGGACTCTGCTGAAATACAGGTCGCTTCTTACGTCTGTCATGGCTCAGATGGGGTAGATGGATTGCTTGCTCTGGCCTCGACGGAACCCGTTGAGCCGGGAGAAGAATGCTCCGCTGGGGGCTATCGAATAGATACCGGCATTGACCTGAACGGCAACGGTGTTCTCGAAACCGCTGAGATTCAGCATACGTCCTACGCGTGTAACGGCCTTGATGGGGCCGATGGAGAAGACGGCCAAGACGGTGAAGACGGTGAAGATGGTCAGGATGGACTGGATGGTTTGTCCGCCTTGATCAAGACAGAGATCGAGCTACCCGGAGCGGTCTGCCCGGCAGGCGGTGTTCGGGTGTTATCTGGCGTGGATACGAATCGCAATGGTCTGCTGGATGCCGGTGAGGAAGCGCAAGCCAGTTACCTGTGTCACGGTGAAGCCGGCTCCGATGGGCAAGATGGCGCCCAGGCCCTGTTGGCCTCCACGCAGATCCCTGCCGGTGAGCAATGTGTCGTGGGCGGCTATCGCATTGATACAGGGCTGGATAGCAACGCCAATGGCCTGCTTGAGGGAACGGAGGTCACCGCCAACTTCTATGTGTGTAACGGGGTGGATGGCGAAAACGGTACGGATGGCCTGCAATCGCTGATCAACATTTCCTCGGAACCGGCGGGTGATAACTGTGCGGCGGGAGGGAAACAGATACAGGTCGGCGTGGATCTGGATGGAAGCGCCACTCTTGAATCTGCCGAGGTCCAGAAATCCGCGTTCCTGTGTCATGGCGAGAATGGTCTGGATGGTGTTGATGGACAGGATGGCGCGGAGGGTCAACCTGGCAATGATGGGCTTGATGGAGCCGATGGTGAAGACGGCGCTCCCGGCAGCGATGGCGAAAATGCACTGCTCTCCACACAGGAAGAGCCGGCGGGGACAAACTGTGCGGCAGGCGGTGTAGCGCTCCTGGTGGGCCTGGATCAGAACGGCAACAATGTACTTGATAGCGCCGAAGTGCAGTCCACAACCTATCTGTGTCACGGTGCGGGTGGCCCGCAGGCTCAATCATTCATCTTGCAATACCGCGCCCAGGCTGGTGGTGAGATCGTTGGCTCCACGGTTCAGGAAGTCATGTTGGGCGACGCCGGTGAAACCGTCACCGCCGTGCCTGATAGTGGTTATTACTTCACCATCTGGAGTGATGGCAATACCTCGGCCAGCCGTACCGATAGCAGTGTGCAATCGGATATCAATGTACTGGCAGACTTCGATATCTACGAATACACCTTGACCTATACAGCGGGCAGCCATGGCTCGCTGTCCGGGATCGTCGGGCAGACTGTTTTTCATGGCTCGGACGGCAGCGCGGTGGAAGCCGTGCCGGAAACCGGCTATCGCTTTGTTTCCTGGAGCGATGGCAGCACGCAAAACCCACGTGTTGACCTTGCCGCCCAGCAAAATGTTTCGGTCAGTGCCAGCTTTGAAATCAACGAATACAGCTTGACGTATCTGGCGGGTGCTGGCGGATCTGTGACTGGCAATAGTGCTCAGGTAGTTGAACACGGGGGTGATGGTGCTGTAGTCGCTGCAGTGCCAGATTCCGGGTATCGCTTTATTCAGTGGAGCGATGGCGTCACGACAACCAATCGTACTGATACCGATGTTCAGAGTGACCTGCAGGTAACGGCAGAGTTTCGAGAACAGCTTTCCCCGCCAGAAGAGGTGAACACGGGCGTAAACAACGGCTCTCTGGTATTGAGCTGGGATAGCAATCCGTACGCAGGCAGCTACAACGTCTACTACGCTCTGGAGCCCGGTGTTACACCTGAAAATTACGATAGTCTACCTGGTGGCGGCATGCTGACAGGGGTATCTAGTCCGGTAACACTGGAAGAGCTTGATGGTGGTCAGCGTTACTACTTCGTAGTCACAACGGTCATCGATGGCACCGAAAGTGCCAGTGGTGATGAGCTTTCCTTGTTGCTACCCAACACACCCTGGTTGGTCAGTGCGCACCAGGGACGCTTGCGAGTTGATCTGACCAGTGCCACCACGGCCAAGGTGGACTGGGATATAGGTCTCGATGAAACCGGTAGCAGCTTCAACCTCTATATCAGTAAAGACCCGAACGCGGATCTGAGCCAGTACGCCAGCTACGGTGTGGACCTTCGGCTTAACGTGACGCCCCCGATGTCCATTGAAAACCTGGAAATCAATGAACCAGTCTACATCGCGCTGGAAGTCGATGGCCGGATAGCGGACTGGACAAATACGGTGTCAACGACCTGGGGCGTGAATGGCACGGTAAACACTCAGGCCCTTGGTGATGATGGCACGCGTTATGTTGGTGGCAACTTCACCTCGGCCGGACAGAACGTCGGTGGCGTGGCAGCGTTTCCTGCTGGAAACAATGCGGTCAATCCCCACATCCTGGCCCTGCCGCAAGTTAACGGTGCAGTCCACGCGGTGATTTCTGATGGCCGAGGCGGTTGGTACATCGGTGGCGATTTCACCCGCGCGGGAGACTACGCGCGGATGCGGCTTGCACATATTGCCCCCAGTGGACGTGTAACGGACTGGAATCCAGGTGCGAATGACACCGTACTTGCACTGGCACTGCATGGCGACACGATTTATGCCGGTGGTGATTTTACCAGTGCGGGCAACGGCACAGCAGGCATTGCCAGAAACAAGCTGGCGGCATTTGATGCCAGCGGTGAGTTGTTGGCCTGGAATCCCTACGCCAATGGGCCGGTCAAGGCGATAGCCGTGAGTGATGATGCTGTCTTCGTTGGCGGAGAGTTCACACAAATAGGCGGCGGCAGTGCGGCGGTTGAACGCGCTTATGCGGCAAAGATTGATTTTGGTGGGGCCTTGTTGTCGTGGGCGTCTGTTCCGGGAAGAGTCAATGCCCTGGCGATCCATGACGACAATGTATTCATTGGCGGTCGATTTACTATTGGAGAAGAGCCCGAAAGGTATATTGACTCTCCGAACCGAAGAATTGATTACCGAAAAAACTTTGTAGTGTTCTCGGCATTCTCGGGACGCTTGGTCGAAGGATGGCCGGTAATCTCGGATGGCGAGGTCAACGCTATTTCGGTTTCTTCTAAAGGCGGCGCTGGAGCGGTTTATATTGGTAGTGAAGGCCGTGTTGGGATCCAGCGTTATGAGTTTTTTAGTGGTGATTATTACGAATACAAACCGTCGTTTTGTGAGCATGCCGCTGCATTCTCCTTTGATGTCAATCTGAATTGCTTTAATAAAAGCAGCCCTGTTCATGCCATCGTTCCCATGGGGGATGGGGTTGCCGTAGCAGAATCGTCAGGCTCCATTTTTGGCGTGGACGGAGATTCCATTAGCGTCATGGCCACGGATGGTAACGAAGTGGTGGTTGCCGGTGATTTCAATGTGGCGGGTGGCGGTGACCGACTTCGCCTGGCTGCCTTTGATGACGAAGGGTTTCTCAAGGACTGGAACCCTGGAGCCGATGCGGCGGTATCTGCTTTGGTGGTGAATAGCGACGTTATATATGCCGGTGGGAGCTTCACCTTGTCCGGTGATGGAATCGCCAGTACGGAGCGCAATCACCTGGCGGCTTACGATGCAGCGGGTAATTTGCTGAGCTGGAATCCCGGAGTTGATAAAGCGGTAAGCGCATTAACCGTGAATCATGGTGTGGTTTACGCTGGGGGCGGTTTCTCCACCGTTAGCGATAATTCCGGTACTTTTGCCCGTCATTGTCTGGCTGCGTTTGATAGTAGCGGGAATCTGCTCCCGTGGAATCCCGAAGGTAATGGTTGGGTCTACGCCTTGGCTGCTTCCGATGACCGAATTTACGTGGGTAGTCAATCCACGACCAACATCACGAGTTGCGGCACCGGCACGGACGCCTATCGCAATCTGGCCGCTTTTGATCTGGACGGTAACCTTGTCACATGGCCAGTTGAAACCAATGGCAAGGTCATGGCCGTCGCCATTGATGGCAGCACCGTGTATGCCATGGGCACGTTCTCCGAAGCCGGTGGCGGCACGGGTAGCGCAACCCGCAACCGCTTGGCTGCCTTTGATACCAATGGCAATCTGACTGGCTGGAATCCAGGGTTGTCGGAAGGGCGTTATTCCAACTCCCCGAGTGCCTTGATGGTGTCCAATGGTGTGATCTATGCAGCGGGTGACTTCACCGGGGCCGGGGGCGGTACGGGAGAGTCAGCGGTCAACGGGATGGCTGCCTTTGCGCCATCAGGACTGCTGGCGGGGTGGATGCCAGAGCTGGATGGTCGCCCTGCTTCCATGGTGACCGATGGCAATGGCATTTATGTCGGGGGCGCTTTTGCCCATGCCGCCGGTGGTGAGGCGGTGGCCCGACGTTCAGGGCTAGTTATTTTCGATACGAACGGGAACGTGTTGGAGCAATAAGCGTAATGAGTCATCCAGGTGCAGCTGCTTGCTGCACCTGGGTGGCGCTTATTCGGACAAGCGGTACCAAAAGCCCGACCCGGTGCCGTCAGTTTTTCCTGGTGCATTGTGATACAGTTCTCAGCCAAAAAGTGAACGGTCTTCAGATAGACAGGGAATGCTGGGGCGGTGGAGATGCTGCTCTTCATTAGGGAAAACATGGACAATCACTATCAGACACTCAAGGCGCGTCAGCGCGCCGAGCGTGACCGCTATCCGGATAACCTGGGTTTGCGAGTCCACCGAGCCTTGAGTTGGCTCAATCGTGCCGAGCAAGAAGCCGACTCGGACAGCCGGTTCATTTTCCTGTGGATCGCCTTCAATGCCGCCTACGCGACTGAAATTGACGACCGGCAGGGGCTCAGTGAGCAAGCCAGCTTCAATGCGTTCCTGAGAAAACTCCACGACCTGGACCACGCCAAGCGTTTGGGCGAGATCGTCTGGAGTGCATATTCCGGAGCCATTCGTGTTCTGCTGGACAACCCGTATGTCTTTGCCGGTTTCTGGGATTACCAGAAAGGCAATCAGACCGAGGCGCAGTGGCAACAAAGCTTCCATGCCGCTAAAAAAGCCGCCAACCACGCCCTGGCAACCCAGGATACGCCCAAGCTGCTGGCGATTGTTTTGGCCCGTATCTATACCTTACGAAACCAATTGATTCACGGTGGGGCGACCTGGGCCAGTAGCGTGAATAGGGAGCAGATCCGTGATTGTGTCAGCATCATGGGCGAACTGGTTCCTGCCGTTATTGAAATCATGATGGATAGCCCTGGCACCTTATGGGGAGATGCCAGCTACCCAGTTATCACGGCGGCGGGGTAAGTCATTGACCGGGCGACACAGGTTGTCGCGCGAGCCCGAATAGTGGGTTCCAAGGTCAGGATAGAAAAGCATAATGCCTCAGGAAGAAGGCAATAAGAGCAGAGGCAAGACGCCTCTGAAAAAAAGAATCAGAAACAAGGGATCGGACGCCTTGACTAACAACACGACCAGTACCCTGTCTCGGCAATGGTTACTGCTGCAATCCCTGAAGCGGGGAGCCTGGACAGGAACTGGTGCCTTGCAGCAGGCGCTACGGCGTGAAGGTATTGAAATAAATTTGCGCACTATTCAGCGCGATCTCAAGACGTTGGCGGAACGCTTTCCTCTGGAAGCGGATGGCTTATCACCGCAAGGCTGGCGCTGGCGGGACGATGCTCCGGATATGAGTGCGCCTGGAATGACCAGTGGCCAAGCGCTTACCTTCATGATGGTGGAGCAGCACCTCAGCACGCTGATGCCCTCCAGCATACTCGCGGAGCTGCGTCCCTGGTTCGACAATGCACGCAAGCAACTTGCCCAAGGCAATGAGGGTGTTCATCGCTGGACAGACAAAGTGCGCATTGTCCCTCCCAATCAGCCGCTAATTCCGCCCGAAATCGACAAAGATGCCCTGCACACCATCCAGGAAGCCCTGCTGACAAACAGATGGCTGGATGTGCAATACCAAAGTCGAAACAAGAGCGACACGCTCAACCTTCAAATTAGCCCCTTGGCTCTAGTGCAACGTGGCACAGTGCTTTACCTCATTGCCACAGGTAAAAGTCTGTCGTCCGGGAAAGCGACGGATGAAGTCCGTCGCTATGCTCTACATCGTTTTAAAGCAGCGACGCTGCGCGAAGAAAGAGTAAAGCCACCAAAAGATTTCGATCTGAATGATTACCTTGATAAAGGTGGGCTGGGTTTTGGCAATGGAGAAATGACAAAGCTGAAGATTACATTGAGTCGCGAGGCGGGTGAACATCTGTATGAGTCGCGCCTCAGCGAAGATCAGGAAATAAAGGAGTTGGATGATGGCCAGTTGGAAGTCGTCGCTACCGTTGCCGATACCCCTCAGCTGCGGTGGTGGTTGCGAGCTATGGGTGTTTAATGAAAGCCAATAAAAAACCAAAGGAGGAAATCATGAGCGATAAGAAGGAAATTAAAGTTGGGGAAGGTTATGAGGGAAACTATAGCGATGATGATTTTTGGGATAAGGCAAAGAAGTTTGCTAAAAAAGCAGGTGAGAGTGTTCTGGAACCCGCATTGAAAATGTATCACGCAGCAAAAGATGATGACACGCCTGTTTGGGCAAAAACAACCATCTTTGGTGCGCTGGGATATTTTATTTTGCCTATTGATGCGATTCCGGATGTTTTGCCCGGCGTTGGGTTTACTGATGACCTTGCCGTTCTGGCGGCGGCTGTTGCCGCAGTTGCAGCGCATATTAAGGATGCGCATGTTGATGAGGCAAGGGAGACTCTTAGGCGCTGGTTTTCATGAATATTGTTTATGGCTGACGAAACTTTTGGCGGGAAAAATTGAGTCAAAAAAGTTTCGAAATCTAGTGTGGTCATCTTGGGATATCAGAAGGACGTGATCTGAGCGCATTCCTGTTGTGCTGAATCTCTTGAAAATGCGAGAGGACAGATGAAGGGTTGTGCTTAAGGTCACTCTGATCATGGAGGGGGCATGGCTCCTCTTAGTGAATAATGGAATGAGAAGGAGGCTACATGGTTATGCCTTTGGGTGCTATCAAGTTGACATGTCAAAAATGTGGATGGAGTGTTTTTTCGTATGAGAAAAGCGATTGTTTGATTATGAGAAAATGTAAAAAGTGCGGCTTTCATGATATAAGAATGGAAAAAACACCGTTTTCTATATTTATTGGCAAGCTCATAAAATTTTTGCCCTGATAGGTAAGGAATATGGTTGTTTTGGGGCTGTTTGCTTTGCTCTTTATGGGGTATCACTCAAGTAAGTTGCAGAAATTAATGGATGCTCCAAAGCGCGGTGCCTTTTACTCCATTAGAGTATTTTGGCACGCCACAAATATTCTGTGCAGTCTTGCCCTTGTGGTCATCGGCTTCGGTATTAAGTTGATTGCCTGAGGGTGTTATGATGTAACTGATGCTGCTTAGCATTGATATACGCCCTGTTTTCATATCGAAGAACTTCTCCAGCACAGAAATAGCAAGCTTGGCCGACGGCTTCAGTGATTCCTATTGCAGTGGCGAGAGAAATGGCCCCGCCAATCAAGGTTCCAGCTCCAGGGATGAATTTCAGGGCATTGGATACTACGGCTTTCCCCACTTGTGCCAGTGCGGTAACGCCCATAATGCTGGCTAAAACCTATGTTATTTTGATTTGTCAGCATCCAGTTCAAATTCTGGATTATATTTTATAAATCATGGCACTTTGTATTGCCGCGATGATAGGCGCATCCGAGCCAGTAATCGTCGGAGGTCGCAGCTTTCCCGAATGGCGCTTGGGGAATAGGAGAAAGGGGCGGGGCATACTGTTAAACGTGTCCGATAATGTGTTCCCGAACTTGATCATGCCATTGGCATAGAGGTTGATAGCTTTGTTGTTCATGGCGGAGTAAAGGGATAGTCCATATTTGGCCGCTTGGGCCTGAGGTTATTTCGACAGGGCTTTCAAATATGGCAGGAAGTGTTTGACTGCCTGTTTGCTCTAGCTCCGCCATTCTCCGGTCGAGAGATTTTGGCGGAGCTTTTACTCCTTTCAGCCTGAACAAGCTTTTTTACTGGCCAGCTTCTGGCTGAGTCCCTGTGCCGACTGCGGTTGGGCGTTGCCCGATGGTGTAGCACCCTCCGGCGCGAACTCCTCCACAACCTGTAACCCTTCCTCCTCCGAGTACTCGAACTGAGCGTTGAGTAGGCCGGCATGGGCTACCTTGTCCAGCTCTGCTTGGTTGATGCCCTGGTCTTCCCTGACCTTGGCCGTTTCCCTGGCGTGGCTGACGGCATCCCCCATGGATTGCTCAGCGCGCAGTGTCAGATCCACGTAGTAGATCGGTGCCCGGTGGCTCTGGGTGGTGCTCTTCCCGCGTAGCTTCAATTCCAGCGGCAGGGTGGCCAGGTTGCCACCAGAGATGGCATGGAAGTAGCGCAGCCGAGCAGCCAAGGTGCGGATGCTGTTGTAGCCGGTGGTCCGGAACACGAAGCAGCCCAGCTCATCCTCTTCACCGATCCGTACATACAGCCGCCCGTAGGGCTTGCACAGATCGTGGGCACCGAATTCGCATAGGTCGGGTGACGGGCAAGGCAGTTGCTCCAGGCCCTGGTCGGTGCGGCGCCGACAGGTCTCCCCGTCGCCACTACACAGGGGGCGGCCACTCTTGCGCTCGAAGAAGGTGTACTCCGCCCGCAGATTCAGGTCCGGATCATTGAAGGGCAGGGTGACGGGAATGCTGCGCAGCTTCTTGCCCTGACCCTCTTGGCGCAGGGCCTCATCCAGTGGGTGTGGTAGCCAGCCTTCTCGGGTCTGGATCTGGGTAGTGATGGTGAATTGGTCGTCTTTCTCCGGCAGACGCTTGCCGTTCCTTTCCGCCATGCGGCCAATACTGATACGGCCAATCACGGGAGGAGTAATCGCGAGTCCTTTGATCATGGGGATCTCCTGTTATAAAGAAACCGCACAGCTGCCGGGCAGGGCCCGGCGTTTATGCGGTTAGGCGTGGGGTGTTGAGTGGGAGCGAGAACGATCAGGCGTTGGGCTTGACCAGGAACCGGCGACTGCCGGGCCGATGCTTGGGGAATTGCTGCAGTAGCGTGGACTGAGTCTTGAGCAGGGCGTCAGTATCGAGCACCGTGCTGTCCTTGCTGCGCTTCCAGCTCACCTGGCCATCCATGAAGTAAGCCCGAGCGGCGTCACCCATGCGTTGCTGGATGCGCTGCTTGAGCCGGGCTTCCCGTTCGGCCAGACGGGCCAGGCGCTCCCGGATATCCAGCATCTCACTGAAGTCGCCGTTGAGCGCGATGTCTTCAATGAGATCCAGGGCTTCGCCATTGTCGCGAGGGTAGAGTGCCCGCAGCGCCTGGTCGGCAGAGTCGGAGCCATCGGCGTCGGGCGGGGTGTCGGTTTCTACCAAGTGCCAGAAGGCCCGCTCCAGCTCGATCAGCTGCTTGATGACGGCGTCATCCCGCTCAATGCGATGCACCTGCAACTCCTGCCCGCAGATCAGTGCCGCCACGTCCGCTGCCTGCTTGCCGGTGACGGCCAGCTGATGCTGTACCTGACACTGGATGTACTCCGGCACCCCGTCGGCCCAGAGCCGGGCACCATTAAGGCCAGTGGTTTTGCACTCCAGGATCTGCACCTCTGGATTTCCCACTACCGAGTAATCCAGATTGGCCAGCATCCAGGGCTTGTCGGCATCCGGGTGCTGCAAGACCGCATTCACTCGCCGCACCTTGTTGCCGGTGGCTTTGGCATAAGCCTCGGCCACCTTGGGTTCAAGCAGATTGCCCCAGTACAGCGGGGTATGGATGTCGTCAGGGTCGGGGGCCGGTAACAGCCCATCCCGACCGGTCTTGATCATCCACAGCTCCAGGGGCGACTGATACGGGTTGAGCCCCACCGCCGCCGCAGCATCGCTGGCCCCGATACCTTGTTTGCGAACCTTGAGCCACTGCTCCCGGTTCATGCCCTTGGTGGACACCAGGCGCAGCGCCGGGCGGGATGAGGATTTGATGGCGCGGGGAGTGCTCATGAGTGACCTCCTTCCAGTTGGGCCAGCCGCTCGGTAAAGCGATCATGAAGATTGATCAGCCGATGGGTCTGGGGCGTCTGATCCGAAGGGATCTCATGACTGCCGCCTTGACTGAAGAAGGTGACCACCAGATCGGTGATCATCTGTTGGATGTCGTCATGGGGTGGCAGATTGCCGTCATTCTCGAGCAGATAGGTGCCCACCTGTTCGCCCAGGATTGACACCACCTCGTACTCGAACACCCCAGGAAACCCTTGCGGGCCATACCAGTAGGGTTGCACCTGTTTCCAGATATCGGGGATGAAGTCACACAGGGTGCTGATCAGCTCGATGCAACCGTTACCCCAGATCTCCAGAAGCCGGGTACTGCGCTCCTTGTTCAGCATCACCCCTTCATGGAGAAAGGCGCCCCAAATGGCGGCCAGATGCGGGGAGAGCGGTGGTGTAGAGCGCCTGGCTTCCGGGGCCACATGGGTGTCGGGATTACGTTCTGTCATGGTCAGGCTCCAAACAATAAAAAGCCCGACCGGCACAGAGCGGGTCGGGCTTTAGTCGAGGGAAAAGAGTGAGTCGGGAATCAGTCAGGCCACCAGTTCCAGGGTCTGGCTCAGGGCCCGCTGCTTGATCTGCGCGCCCTTGCCGAACCAGGCAGAATCCAGCCGGTTGTCGGTACTGCGGGCGCGGCGTTCGTGGTCCACGAACTCGGTGACTGCATTGAGCAGGCCGTAGGCCGTGTTCTTGGCTGACGGCAACTCTGCGCCGCGACCGGCCCCGTCATACAGCGCCATAGCCTTCTTCATGGCCTGTTCGTTGGGCTTCACCAGCATGTCCCCAGAGGAGTAGTTCACATCGGTGAAGACCGAACGCATGACCTTCTCGGCGGTCTTGCGGGTGATCCGTCGTTCGCTCAGCGCTTTCAAGCGATACATGAAGTCATCCCAGGCAGAGACGGAGATACCCAGCTGTTTCTTGACCGCCTGAGCATCGAAGGTGGTGTTGTGCCGGACTTTCACCGCCTGGCCGGCGCCATTGAGGGCTACCGCCAGGGTGTTGTTGCACACCACCCGGATGCTGGTGAACTGGGCAGTGGTCGCCAAGGTACCGTCACAGGCGGTGGCCAGCAGCACATAGCCGTTGGTCTGGTCATTGCCAGCCAAAGAACCTGTTTGCCCGGTGCGGGCCAGCGCCCAGAGCTTGCGGCCACCTTTAAGGACGCCAGCGGTTTCCAGTTCAAAGCCGGAGCGCTCGGTGAGGTCCCGGTAAAACTCCAGGATCTGCCGGGGCTGAACCACCTTGAAGCGGTTGCTCACTACGGACAGAGGCGCCTGATTATCTGATCGGAACAGCACCTTCTGATCCGGGAAGGATGAGATCTGTCCCAGGGATCCAGCCTCGCTGCTAATGAAGCGAACAGGAGTCTCACGGATCTCCCAGTCCATGCCGGCTTCCTGCATCCAGACATTGAGGGGCTGTTGGGCGGCGAGCTGGTTGCCCAGCCCGTGCCAGGGGGTGCGGCCTGCATAGGCCATGCTTTCGACAAGATGTGCCATGGTAAATCTCCAAGAAAAACGGTGAGCCCGAAACGGGCGGATTGGCGAATGAGAAGAGGGGGTGAGTCAGGGGTAGAGCAAAAGCAGAAGAGTGAAGGCTCAGAGCCAGCCACGCTGGGCCAGGCTGACCCACTCGGAACGGGACACGACGAAGTGATCCAGGACCCGCACATCGATCAGGGCCAGAGCGTCCTTGAGCCGGGTAGTGATGGTTCGATCAGCCTGGGAGGGCTCACAGCACCCGGAGGGGTGGTTGTGGGCGAAGATCACTGCAGCGGCATTGCAGGCCAGGGCCTGCTGCACCACCACACGGGGATACACCGCCGCGCCATCAATAGTACCGTTGAACAAGGGCTCGAAACTGAGCACCTTATGCTTGTTGTTGAGGAAGATGGCCGCGAAGACCTCGTTCTTCTCCTGGGCCAGGGCCATCTGCAGGAACAGGGCGACATCGGTGGGAGTCGTGAGTGTCTCCCGGCCGGTCAGCTCATCCAGCAGGATGGTGGCCGCTGTACTGACAATCTCCTCAGGCTTCACGCAGCCCTGTACGTGGTACAGGCCCTGCTCGTTCTTTACGAAAGTGGGAATATCCATAGAAACTCCAAAACGGCATAAAAAAGCCCGCGCAAGGCGGGCTCTGGTATGTAGTGAAGGGGGCAAGTGCGAAATACGGTTTAATCAGTGTCGAGTCGAAAGGCGTGGCCGCAATCCAGGCATTGCAGGTTGTCGAGAAAGGTCTGGTCGAGCTTGTCACCGAGAGCGGCACCGGCCTCTCCGCCGGCAACACCTCCAATCAGACCGCCAATCACGGCTCCGGCGATGCCGCCGAGCAGAGATCCTCCAGGGCCCGCGACATAGCCCAGTGTCATGCCAACCCGGGCGCCACTGGTGGCAGCTGCTATACCACTAGCGGCACCAGCAGCTGTGCCGACGGAGCCACATACCCTGCGTCCGTTGTGGAGTGCCGCTATCCGGATAGATTGGCAGCTGGGACATTGAATGATCATGAAACCTCCATGAGATGGGTCAGGAAGGTCATTCCTTCCTGGCTTCATGGAGGTGATATGTGGTTGAAATTATTTTGAATCTAGGAGAAATATTGAGTGACGATGATCTGAGCCGATCAGGTGGTAGGCTGGATGGCAAGAAAGGGAGGGAGTGATGAGTAATTGTAAGCTGTCAGTTTTTTTTACCCGTAGAGCCTGTAGATCGAGACTTCTTTTTAGGCTTTTCAAGTGGCTTAAAGGATTCCTTCAAATGCTGACGGAACCAGCGGCGGCGCGCAATTTTACGGAAATCCGCTAATGTAAAACGATAATCACAGAGGCCTAGTCTAAGACCGCAATCACAGGGGCAAGGTAATTTGTTGGATTCTCTCTTACGCCTCCCTAGAGCCCTAAATGCACGAAGAACAGCCAATTTTCCACTGATTCCGAACATTTCTCCGTAATCATCGACTAATCCCTGTTCGCCATGCGAAAGTTCACCAAAAGGGAAATCGCCGAACTCAATACGATGCGTGACAGCATATAAAAATCGGTCAATGATCTTTTCAAAAAAAGCTGTAAGAGAATGATCATTCTGTAAAATAAATTTTATTCTAAATTCTGATCCTAAACAAAAAGATCCATCGGTATATGTATGATATTCCTGGCTGCGAGGGATATACCTTCCCTCATCAATAACCCGAGGAAGCTCTTCAGGATAGGCTCGAGGTATGATCACCCTGAGTTGATAAATTTTATCAACGAGCTGTCTACCTGCAAGCTGCGCTCTCAAGTGATACCTTCCCGACAGTGCAATCGAATCATCGTTGAGTTCCGCGATCCTGATTCCAGGATGAACAGAGAGAAAACCCTCTAGTCCCAAAGAGTCCCAATGCTGCATTTATTGGTTAAACCACGGTTTCGGAGAAGAGGCGTGGATTTCTTTGGTTGGCGTCAACGCTGCCGTAGACAGCCCCAATGTCTTTGCAACAGAGGATGTAGCAAGTTTGACATCTAAGCCGCGGTCAGCCGCTTCGATCACAATGCGGCTTTCATTCTGCGAGCACAGGGCTTTAAAATCGGCCCTGGCTTGATAGAGCCATTTGTAGAAATTATCCTTCAGTTTGTGCTTTTCTGAAGCAGGATCATACCATTTATCAGCAAAGTCTTCGGCTGGGTTTACAGGGTTTGGAACTAGGGGCGCTGTGTTATTGATGTGCTCGTCCATGCAGGACAGGATATTGGTTAAGGCCGAAACCAAGTCTGTCTCACCGTTATAAGCTTTCGATGCCAAGGTGGTGATAATAACGGAAATGGGTTTGCTGTCCTCATTCTCCTTGAACATTGTATCGCGGTGTCGCTTTAATAGCTGAATTGCCTGTTGTAATGGGGTCTTCCATTGATAGTAAGGCAGGCTATCAATACTGGCCTTGATAACGCCCTCGCGCTCATTGATAAGAGATTGTGCTGTTTTCATGCGTGTTTCAAACCAGCGAGCATAGCCTTCAGGGTTGCTGACTCGCCAGTTATCATTAGCAACCCTGTATCCAGGGTCAGTATTGTCCGTGATGGACACAGCAAGACCGGATACATTTTGGGCAAGTGCATCTTCAAAGTGAGAAGTTTCAATCATTCGCGCTTTCAAGATATTTCTACCGCGTTCATTTTCAGGAATACAAGGAACGATATCCATGTGAAAGCGAAGCCCATCGGCATATTCAAGGCGCCAACAACGCTTTTTCTCGGCTAGCTCTTCCTTGATCCCCCTTGCGTTGCGATATTTCTCCAGCTCAATGCCAACGTGCTTCTTCAGTTGTTCTTGCGTAATATCAATTTTACTTAACCCTTGCCTCAGATTGCACCCCATATCAAGGTCATACTCTTCACCAGAATCGGGCTTGATGGCTGTCCCCAGCCTGAACGAACCTTGCGAAAAGACAAGCGGGTCGTATTCAACGCAGCTGGATTCCTCACGGTGCAGCCACTCACCGATATCTTTATACCTATCCCCCGCTTTCTCATAGGCGCTGTCCGGAAGTTGAATCTCTTCAAGGATATTTTTTAGAACCTTGTTACTCCGATTAGACAGCATGTAAATCACCTTTCAGTTCAATGGCTTTAATAAATTCATGGGTCTCAATATCGTGGTCATAAATCAGCCATGGCATATCGGCCTTGGGCATTCTTGTCCGCCCGAATTCAATAGCGCATGACACTGGCATCACGGGGAAGATGTGGAGCGGCGTTGCCTCTCCGTGTTTGCTCTTGATTTCGACAATCAGACTTCTCAGGTGCTTTCTGAGCAGAGCGAGTTTCTGCTTATCCTGCATAAAATCGTTATGCGGATTATCGAGGGTTATTTCCCAGATGGATGTATCCTCACCGATCACCCTGGTGATGCGCTCATGGGAGACATGATCGCTCAGCGATACAATCAGTGCAGGCTTCCCGTTAAAGCTATGCGGTTTGTTTATGATGTAATCAAATTCATCTTCACACTCCTGCCACGCCCAGCCTTTTGGCTCTCTATGAAGCTGGTAAGTTTCAACGTCGATTTTGTCGGTGAACAAAGAGCCAAGCTGTATGAGTAAGGGCTGGGGAGCGAGCGCAAACACAGAAAAATGCTTGCAAGGCTCATCTTCAATAATCGACAGAATTTTCCGCTGGAAGGCTTTCAGGAGATGCTGTGATTCTGTTTGCCAGTATTGCGGCGAGCTGTCATTCAGATCCGATGTCATGGAAATTAGCACAGGCCGTTCGGTAGCCGGATACCATTGCGGAAAAATTGCCTCAACGCAGGTATGGTATTGGATCGGCGATTTCTCGGAGCCAATATTAGCGCCATACAGCACGACATTAGATTTTTTGTCATGGGCAATACCCGTTACAATTTCCACGCGCTGTTCATGTTGAGTCTTCCAAGCAATCAAAAGGTCGGCAGGATATCGATCGGCGCCGCCAGCTTGATCAATCTTTCTATGGCAGCCATGGCATGTAAGCATAAGGTTGCTGATGTCGTTAAGCTTGTTCAGGCCTGTTTTAAACGGCCCCCAACCACGGGGACCCTTTTCGGAAAAGGCATAGATGTGGGCTTTCTGTGCCAGGTTCACTGATTCTTGAGTTACCGCGGACTTGTAGAGTAGCGTATTGCATCCGCTAAATTGGCAGCGCCCGGCCGCCCGGGCCCAAAGCTCGCGCTCTACAAGTGGCTTGATATATCTCGTGACCTCTATAGTCATCTGCTGCCGCCTTTCACACTTTGCCAAGCAGTGGCAATGAGCGCGGCGTGAGGCTATCAAGGGCCAAGTGGCTGATATAGCCTGCTCCAGCGCATAAGGTTAAAAATCGTACAAGCTTCCAGCCTTCGTCTTCTGGCCTCCATTCATAGGTCTTCTTCAGGCCATAGCCAAGCATTGCCAAGAAGCTAATACTGTGGAAAAACTGCCGATGATGTGGGTTGGTGGCAGGCTCAATCCAGTCCGGCAGTTTAGAAAAAACTGTGCTGGCGGTAATTGCCAGCAACGGATTGACAGGCTCTTCCTGATGCTGGGCATAGCACGCCATAGCCACTCCGGTTAATGCGCCTGCCGCAGTATGGTCGGCTCCATTTGCCATGTGCTACTTCTCCTTGCGAACGCCCTTGAACGGCGTCTTATCAGTCGTTTTGACATCCATGAATCTGCCGGTGGAGGTGTCACGCTTAACATAATGTCCTGAAGGGGTTTTCGTCTGGGTCCGACCTTTCACCGCCCCCTTCCGATGTCCATCTCCAGCTGGTGGGTTTGTAGCCATACAAGCCTCTCTTTCTGATAAAGTTAATCTGTTTAACCAGATATCAATAAAAATGGCTCCTCAGCCATGTGTAAAAGAGAGGATAATCGAGCAAATCTGATTAAGTCAAGCAGATTGAGCAGAATTATTTGATGGCGCGGTAAATGAACTCAAGGCCGCCAGATTCAGCAACGGCTTTGCTGCCGAGGATCAGGCCGGAGGCGAACAATTTCTTGAGTTTCGCGCTGGCATTCTGAGCCGATCCGCCAAACTTCTGAACAATCTTGGAGGTAGTGACTTCACCTTCTTTCATGATGAAGTCGAGCAATTCTTGTGATCCCTTGCTCGGCGGGGGGCCAATAACAGAGTAGCCGTCCTGAGTCTTGAGGATCAGAGATTGCTCTTTGGCGATAGCGGCATAGTGCCAATTATCAAGGAGATCTTTGGTTAGAGATCCCGAAAGGAAAAAGCCTTTCTCGCCCCTATTCAGTTTGGCTAACGAAATCACGCTCTCTCTTGGAAAGGAAGCATCAGTCGCAGTGATCCCTTCAAGCGAGATTTCATAAATGTCGGAAGGGTTGTTATCAACAAAATCAGAGAGCAATGAAAGTACTTCTCTCCCTTGTTTGTTACCAAACGGGTGGTCGTCTTTAGTAAAGTCACGGAGGCGCATGATTGGCGAATTCTGATTCATCTCATTAATTTAATCAGATTTACTGGCGACTTGCAAGAATGAAATCAAAGCAAATGTGCGTGCCCATGAGCCTGGGAAGATCGAGTTCGTAATTCGTCTTATGCAGTTTTCCTGATTTGTAGGTAAGCTTAAGTTCAAAGCACTCTTCGCGAACTGTGATTACGGCATTGTATGACGCAGCCACATCGCCGCTTCGCTTTAGGCCCAAACCGCGCCCTTCATCACTGGACTGAGATATGCTGCCCTTCTTGAAAACCTCTCGCACCAGCTGCGGGCCGGACTTTGGGTCGTTGAAGTCAAGCTTTCTAAAAAGTCCAGGGTACTTGTGTTCTATAATAGGTTTGAGTGTCCCCGTGATTCCTCGCCCGCTATCGGAGACAATCGTTTGTATGTGAGGGTCAACGCCGCGATAGCCGTGGCGAGCTCTAAAACCTTTATACCGCTGCAGTGCTATATATCCAGGTATGGGAGATTCAGAATGATCGCGCACGTTGCCAAAAAGCTCTGATAAAACAGTGAAGGCGGGTTGAGAGTAATTCTCTCCAGCGTAACTTACAAAGCTGTGCTTTAGTCTTTGCGGGATGTCCTCATCCAGATTCTCAGGATCTACTTCGCCGAATTCATACACGGCTTCACTGTTACCTTTAAACAATTCAGCGCCCGAAAAAATCGGCCGGTAAGGCTTTATCACCACATCTTCATGTAACATTTCGAAGAACCCTATCCTATCGAAATAGGTTAGAGTATTTTGACAATCATTAAAGTCGATAGTGATGTGTTTTCCGACATATGTGCATTGGTTGGCATAGGCTAGTAAGCGTGCGGCTGCTTCCAGGAGAATTTTGCACCCCTTTGGTACAATAAATGTGATGAAAGAGAGGCTGGAATCTAAAGGCGCTCCAGCTTCTCCTACAGATCTGTCTAGAGAAATGCCATCGATCCAAGCGTCGCCGACTAACTGTATTTCTAGGCAAGAGTCTTTGGCAATAAACCAGCAATGGTTATCATCTTTAAAGAAGATCCCGTCTTGCTTGTTCAGGTATGAATTTACTTCCCTTCGCTCCAGCCCCAGTTTTTTTGCGATTTGGCGACCTTTCAGGCCTGGCGCTTCGCGCAGAACTCCCTCAATTTTTTTCTTCATCGGCAATTTCTTCATTTTCTTGACTTTATTTATCTAGGAGCATTCCAAGTTATAGATCAGCCTGGCATTTCGTTAGGAACTAAAAAAATACGATAGCTTCCAGCGTAGTCTTGATTTCATGGCGTTTATTTATTAAACGCAGAAATTGAGGCCTCTCTTATTAGCTGCCTTATCGTGGGGTGCCCTAGCTTTGCCGAAAGCGGGGATACGTAGTCCCGTCCTTGGTTCCAATGCAGGTTTGTGTTGTAAATCAATCCAAGCAGGAAGTAACTTTCCGGAATGTCGACACCAGTGTTAGCTACAAAATCCATTTTGTTTTTGGTCTTCTTGGTCTCTAGGAAATCGTCTTTCTGGTTGTCCTGTGCCAGCAGGCCATAACCGAGTTTTTCTATAGCAATACGTGTAGCAAAACACACCGCGAGAGGATCGTAATTCTTGTTTTCCAGGTATCGGGTCAGCTCGCTCTGGGTGTAATTATGAAATTCCCCCGAACTCCTCCAGTCTTGTGGAAGGTTATTTGGCCACTCATTTTCTGGAATCTCACACGGGGCTATGTGGAAGTGAAACCAGTACTTTTCCAACCTATCCTTGATTTGTTCTTGATTATCTCTTGCTTCTATAAGCCGCAGAGTATTTTGTGCCTTGCCGGTCGGCTTTGCCTGAAGGTAATTGATTTGAATTTTGTGCTTGTTGAAGCAGAAATCAAAGAATACTCCGGGATCAAGGTGCGTCAGTATTAGTGGGTAGATGAGTTGTTCACGTTCTTTGTATGCTTCAATAATTGATGTTACGTAATACTGGAACGCCACCAGGTTGGCATCATCCAGATAATCGAAAACTTCGTCTATGACCAGTATTAAGGGCTTCTTAGAGCCCCCATATAGGGTTTTATGCAGCTGAACGACCAGCGTAATAATGTCGCGCTGGCCGTTTGAAAGATGGTGCGCCTTCGGGAAGGTTATAGATAAGGTTTTCTTTTTCTTGAACTCTTCAACTTTCGACCACTGCCAATTGGAGCTTTTGAAATTGGAAAGCAGCTCAACATAATGCGCTTTCACAGTGGTATATTTCAGCCATTCTATGGCAGCAGTGAACCCTTTCGGGTCGGCTGAATGGATTTTTGCGACTTGATAGGCTGCTAAGAATCCCTCCACTTCGGAATCAGAAAGGTTAAGCTGAACAAGGCGATTACCCAATTCTCTCAACAGTGGAATGGTTCGAAAATCATCTATGCAGTTTTCAAGAATCCATTGTGATATTTCAGCAGCGGTACCGTTTTGTTGATTTATTCGTTCGATAAGGGCGGTCAACGCAGCCTGAATACGTTTTTGGGAAAATTTGGGCAGATCGCTGCCCTGAATTGCATCTAAGAGTCGAGAATCTTTCAGAAGGCTAGAAATGTTAGGCAAGATTTTTCCATTTTGGCCAAAGCTTTCCTTGGCTTCTGCTGCTTTATAGGAGAATTCCACTTTCTCAGGGATTTTGCAGATCGTTATCGGCTTAACTTCCAGGCTTGATGATACAGCACCCTTGAAATGCTTCTTGGCTTTCGGTGTTAAGCCGCTGTTGATCACAAGTACATCAAACTTTTGGCGAATTTCGTTTTTGGTTCTATCTGCTGTTAATTTCCGGCCATCAACCGTAATGCTAAGTTCTGGCGCCAGCTTGTCGTTTTCTTTGTGGTGATCCTTGTCCGCAAGATCTATACGCTTTGTGTTCATCGAAGAAAACGCAGTGGCAACCGAGCTTTTACCAAAGCCATTGGGTGCAACCAGAAGATTTGGCTTCTGCGCCTTCAGTTGCACCTTAAAGCACTCATTTGAAATGCCTTTGATGTTCCTTATGTAAATTTGGCTTATGGTCATCGTCTAAATTCCTTATTTTACTATCACCTGGCCGTTCATTAGCATGGGGAGCAGCCAATCTCGAAGGCTTATAATCTCACGATTTTCAAGGCTTCGCTCGAAGATCATCTTGTTATAATTCGTGACTACGTCATCATATTTCTTGAGCAGATCCGCTGTCGGGTATGCCAAAGTGAGAGAATGCAGATCGTTTTTTGTGATGGAGCCGAATGTTGTTCCTTCAGAATTCCGACGATCAAAAATCTGCTTGAAGTACTTCATCACATAAAACAGAAATCCGTCCGATCCGGTTTTGCTATTCAATGCAGCCAGCCCGCGGCCAATACAACAATCAGTGTTAGCAATATTCATGTCACCGACAGGAGCGCGGACACTCAAAAGAATGTCGCCTTTCTTTGCCATGCGGCTTGGTGCTGTTGTGTATTGACGGGTGGTGGGGAATAACCATCCAAAGTCTGTGGAACCTTGATAAAAGATAGTTCCAACACCTTCTTCGTTATAGGAGCTCCCCTCTGGAGATTGACCCATAGTAATGTTGGCGATTTGGGATAGCGTCTTGTCGCTCCACCCCTCCGGAATTTCCCGCTTCAGGGCGTGGTTGTAGACCATTTTGCCGCCGGAGGTTTTGTAGGGTTTTCCGTTGGCATCGGGGAAGTCGAACTGTACAAACCAGTGGTCGTACAGGGTTTTGGCCATGGCTTCCAGTTCGGCATTGATGCGGTTGTTGAGTTCGATTTTCTCTTCAACGGCAGAAAGTACGTTCGCTATTTTTTCTTGTTCTGCTTTTTCGGGGCCATGAAAAGGTATGCTGGATAGGATTCCCGTATTTAAGTTTGGCATTGTCGCGCCCACAGCTTGGCTGACAATCCAATTTTGTATTTTCGGGATGCTGAGGTAATAGGTTAAAAATCTAGCGTCGAACTTCCTTCCGGGACGAAGCAATAGGCAGCCCGTGCCACAGAAGTATCCCGCTTCCTTCTTTCGAATTAATGCTTTTTGTGTAACGTCGCCTCTTCGGCTGTAGACAATATCGTTTTCTTTTACGATATATTTTGAAAGGCGCTGTGCATCTTCGTCTGTTATGAACGCGATATTTGAAAGGTCAACCCTGTTGTTCTTCATGTTTGCGGGCATTATGCAGGGGATTCCTTGCTGCACATAGTCAGAAGCATGAAGCTGGCTTCCAAATGGCCCTGTATGAATTTTACCCCCGCCCGCTAATACCAAGCTGCCGAGCTTTCCGTTGAGTGAATTACTCATACTTCAACCCCGCCAACTGCTTTTTAATCTCTACTTCCAGGTCACGTGATTGGTTAAACAGGCAATCCAGGTTAGTGGTAAAGCGTTGCATCTTATCGGCAAACTGCTCTGGGGTAATATCGAAATATTCGATTTTTAGATCGAAATATTGGCCCGCGCTCAGGCTATAGCTCTTTGCTTCGATTTCGTCATAGCCGACCGCAACGGAAAAGTCTTCCACTGCCTTCTTGGCATTAAAGGTATCGATAATGCGTTGCTCTTCTTCTTGAGTGAGCACCGTCTTCTGGTTTTTTCCGTCCTTGATTTTCTCGCCCAGATTTGAGGCATCAATCAACACTACATTGCCTTTGTTACTGTCATCCATAAACAGGATGGAGACGTTAGTACCGGTAGTAGCAAAGATATTGGAGGGCATGGACACCACACCTGCCAGCATCTTGTGCTCTACCAGGTATTTACGGATGTTTTTATCGATGCCCGATTGCGCGGTGATAAAGCCGGTAGGCACCACCACGGCCGCTTTGCCGCCTTTTTTTAGTGAGTGGATGATGTGTTGCAAGAACAACTGGTAGATTTCCATCTTGTCCTTGGCTTTGGCTTTGATCTTGGGGATGCCCGCAAAGAAGCGCTCTTTATTGTCTTTGCTGTCCAGTTCATCGCGGAAGTCACTGAAGTCCATCTTGAACGGCGGATTGGATACGATGTAGTCAAAGCGCTTCAGGTCTTTTCCATCCCGGTGAAAGGGGTGCAAGATGGTGTTGCCCTGGATCACATTGGGGATGGAGTGCACCAGGTTGTTTAGAATCAGGTTAAGACGCAGCAGGTTCGAGGACTTTTGCGAGATGTCCTGGGTGTAGATGCTGCAACGGTTCTCACCAATGGCATGGGCTACGTTCATTAGCAGGGTGCCTGAACCTGCGGAAGGGTCGTAGCAACTAACGTTCTTGACTTTGCCCTGTTGCTCCGTGGGTACCAAAATAGCCGCCATAATGCGGGCCACGGCATGGGGCGTGTAGTACTCGGCGTATTTGCCGCCGGAGTTGCTGTTATAGTCCTTGATCAGGTATTCAAAGATGGTGGCGTAGAAGTCGAATTTTTGGGTAAAGATTCGCTCGAAGCTGAACTCCACTAACTTATTGATGATGGCGCGGCAGAAAGCATCGCGCTTGGACTCATCGGCAATGTATTCACTCACGCGGTCAAACAGCACCACCTTGGCGCCGCCATCGGTTTTTACCGCGAACACGTCATTGTTGGTCAGGGCAATATCGCGCAAGGTGTCATCAAATAGCTTGGCGAAGTCCGGCGCGTTCTGCTGGCTGAACAGATAGCTGATAAAGTGATGCGGCTTTAAGCGTGCGGTATCGCCGCCCATTTGCAACTGGAGCATTTCCAGTTCGTCTTCGCTCATGGCGACCAGGGCTTCTTCCCACTTTTCGGAGTTGGCGACCTTTTCGTCGATCTTCTTCGCCTCGTAGGCGAATTTGTCGTTCAGGAACTTGTATAGAAAGGTTTGGGTGATGATTTTGAATTCATTACCGTCGTTTCCCAAGCCATAGTGGGCGCATATGTTCTTCAGGCTATCGATCAGCGCCTTAGTTTTGTCTCTAAATTCAAGTTCTACCACGTACGTGCTCCGGTACTAAATTCGTTCAGGTATTCGGCGACAACCAGGTGATTGATATAGCGTGAGGCGTCGGCGTTGAGTTGTATGTTTTGCTCGCCTTTGAAGCGCCTGATCACCAAGGGCATCATCTGGCGTTCAAAATAGCTTTCGTTGTCCAGTATCTGGCTGTTATTCAGTACCTGCTCATCGGCGTCCTGCTTTACCCCAGTGAGGGCTTCAAAGATCTTGCGCTCTGACTCTCTGGCTAAGTTGAGATTTGGGCCACGCTCTTGCAGGCGCTTGTGAATGCGGGTGTATTTGGCGTCGCCATGGTATTTCTGGCGAAGCTGGTTGTTCTCGCGGTTCAGCTCCTTAACGCGCTCGTGGATCTTGTTGAGCGCATCGATGTTGGCCACCATTTCATCCTGGGTGACTTCGCTGAGGTTCTTTTTCTTGAAGAGCCTTTCCAGCTCTTCCTTTAGGCTGACGAACTTGGGGTCTTGTTGGTCAAAATTACTGGCCAGGGCTTCGCGGGTTTGGCGTAGGGTGTTTTTCAGCTTGTCGGCCAGCACCAGTTCTTCTTCGCCCACTTTGATGAATTTAAAGATGACATCCTCAAGGGCCACATTCAGTAAATTGTCGGTATCCGTGCCTTGCTCGATGCTCTCCTTGAGGTTGAGCATATCCAGGTGGTTACAGGTTTCCCGATAGAGGATGTTCAGTTTGGCGAAGTCCAGCTCATCCAGGATGCTGTACTCACCTTGCAGGCGGATGAGGTTGTAGAGGCTTTTCGCATCGCCCAGTGCTTTCTTCAGAGCCAGGATGGTTTCCCTGTCCTGAATCTGGCTTATCTGGTCAGTGAATACCTCGGCATTTTCGATGTCGAAGCGGAACAGCACATCCTTGATATGCTCGATTTCCTGCTTTATTTCCTCCTGGGATTTAAACAGGTTGGAGTAGTGCTCCATTTCATCGCCGAGTTCTAATTGCAGCTCGTCAAAATAGGCTTTGTTGGTCGCGTCAAATTCCTTGCGGATGTCGGCAAAGTCCACCACGTAGCCGTAACGGAAATCTCTATAGGTGCGGTTTACCCGTGTTAAGGCTTGTAGCAGGTTGTGCTTGCGGATGACTCGGCCCAGATAAATTTTCTTTAGCCTTGGGGCATCAAACCCGGTGAGCAGCATGTTGAATACGAACAGGAAGTCGATTTTCCCGGCTTTGAAGTCTTCCACCCAATCCTTACGCTCTTCCTTGGTGCCTATGTCATGCAGGATCAGCGCTGCGCTCTTGATCTTGTTGTCTTGCTTGGCTTTGGCGGCATAGCTGTCAGGCTTGGCTGCTGCAATCAGGGCTTGAGCGGAATCCTTGATTTCATCAGGTGAGCTGGCGGCCTGCGCGTAGACGCCATTGAAGATGTCGAACATCTGCTTGGCTTGATCTGCGCTATCGCAGATCACCATGCCACCGATGGTGGCATCATTCAGGGCACCCCGGCTTTTTTCAAAGTCGGTGATGATGTAATCGAGCATGGGTTCGACAAAGCTCGGGTGGGCGTAGATAAGCTTGCGATCCACGTCACCTATTTTGACTTCCACTTCATCCAGGGCCTGTTGCAGCACCATCTTATAGTTGGTAGCGATCTCTTCCCGGATCAGGCGCAGGGTGTAGCCATCGGCAATGGATGCGTTGTAATAGTATTTGTGAATGTATTCGCCGAATAGCACTCGGGAATTGTAATCGTCGCCTAACAGCGGCGTACCCGTGAGGCCAATTTTGATGGCATTGGTGTCTGACTGACTCAGGTTCGCCAGGAAGCTGCCTCTGGGGTTGTAACTGCGGTGGACTTCATCCAGGAAGTACACGCGCTGGATGGCAACATCGTAGTCCTTGGTTGAGATGACATCCGGGTCGTCTTTAAATTTCTGGATATTCACTACTGTGATTTCAGGCTTGCCGGAATGGTTGTGGATAACCTGGGTTGCCTTGATGTCGCGGGTAAAGGCTTCACGGGAGTTAACAGTGTGTACCGTCAGGCCGCGGGCGGTGAATTCCCGCTGCGCTTGCTGCAGTAAGTCCAGCCGATCAACAATGAAGTAGAACTTGGGAATGATCTGTTGCTTCTGGAAGTAGTCCGTAAGAAAACGCACGTTGTAGAAGGTCAGCGCTGTTTTACCGCTGCCCTGGGTGTGCCAGATGATCCCTTTTTTTACACCTTTATCGAGCTTTCTTTCGATAGCCTTAGTGGCGAATAACTGCGGGTAGCGCATGATGTGCTTTTGCAGCCCGTCAGTCTCTGACACATAGGCGAGCGCATAACGCAGGATAAACGCCAGCCGGTCTCTGTTGACCAGGGAAGTGCAAATGCGGTTTGTTGGCCGATTCGGGTCTTTATTGACGATGAATTCGGGATTGCTGCGAATGACTTCCAGGTTGTTGTCCTTCAACACCTTGATTTCGTCATCACCTGATAACGGCTTGAGTAGGGCCGTAAGGTTCAGGATTTCTTCCTCACGGAAGTAGTTGAAGACCGGCTTATGATAAGAGCTGCTGGCGTAGAACGCGCCCTGAACAGGTTCTGGGTCGCCGTCGTCATACTCCATATTGTTAGAGAAAATCATGAACTGCGTGATGTTGGCAAAGCGCTTGAACTTGGGATTCTGGAAGCGCTTGTTGATGCGATCCCGCTCCGCCAATATGCCTTCACGGTTGTTCGGCTTTTTCACTTCAATAAAGACCAGCGGCATGCCGTTGATCAGCAGGGTGACGTCTGGTCGAAACTCTTCATCGCCATTCTGGCAGGTCAGTTCGGTAACGACGTGGAAGCTGTTGTTGTCGAAGTTTTCGAAGTCGATCAGCTTGGAGTTGGAGCGGTCGCTTAGCCTTTCAAAGAAGGCGCGCCCCAGGTCTTCGTTGTCGAGCAGCAGTTTGACATCTTCCAGGAGCCGGGAAACATCGTCCGCCTCGATGCCGGGGTTGATTTGCGTGATTGCTGATGAGAACAGCTCAGGGAATATGTTGGTGTCCAGATCCCAGCTCTGGCCCTTGAGCGAGAGATACTGATAGCCCAGCCTCATCAAATGGAGGATGGTCGGGATTTTTACTCGGGTGTCTTCGTTAAACTTCATTACGATCCCTGTTTATTGTTGCGTCAGCTCAAGCAGGTCGCCTACCTGGCATTCAAAGAGCGCGCAGAGCCGTTCAATGGCATCTAGGTCCACCTTCTGGGCGGTTTCCTTGTACATCAGGGTAATGGTGTTTCTGCTTAACCCTGTCTCTCTCACCACATCGGCAATACGCATCTTGTGCTCGCCCATCATGCGGGCAAGGTGGCAGCGGATCATGGTTCGGCCTCTCCGGATTTGAAGCCTGAGAGGCTATCATGATTTGGTGGTTAAGTTTAAATATTTGAGTTGAAATGACAAAATTGGTTGTAATTGCCCCTGCTTCCGGGATAGAGCGTGCTCGCAACGTTTTGGGAGGTGAGCAGCTATATAGCGGCTTCTACTAGGTTTGCCACCTTCTGGTGGGCTGAGCTCCTTTCATCGAAATAGTCGTATCTGTCATAAATACCCTCAACCCCCTTCAGCTTGTGATTCAAACACCGTTCCGCCACATGACTCGGCACGCTTTCCGCAACCTAGAGGCTGCGAAAGGTGCGTCGCAGATCGTGGATTGTGAAGTGTTTAGGTCGCCCATTTTGATTGGCTGCTGCTTTTCCTGGCTCGCGGCCAAAGAGCTAGGAAATGGTGAGATTCAGATTCTTTAGGCCCACAATAGGGCCTTGCTGGAGCGTCCAGTCGGAAATGCGTAAGGGGAGCTGCAGGCTTGGTGTAGTGGTCAACTAATTCCGGACAGTGATTTAGGTTTTTCTTCGGCCACCGCCGGGGCGATTCCGCCGTTGTAGCTGTGTGGCCTGTGGTGATTGTAGTAACCCATCAGATAGTCACCGATATCTT
>UEXM01000872.1_pt1 | contig 28887 bp, 42 predicted proteins | sample 1796661 | NCBI WGS metagenome assembly UEXM01 (sample SAMEA4772469, study PRJEB27181) | metagenome
ACTAGTAAGAATATTTTTAGGTTGTGCATCTGTTAAAAAATCTTTTGGAGTTTTCTCTCCAGCCGTAAATGTGCCGTCTTCATTTTTTGTAACCGTAAAAGTAGAACCAAAAGGATTTTTAGCGTAAAGTTGACCAAGGCTATTACTAAATACTGTATGCTCTGTAACATTACCATTAGATAAAGTTTTCTCCACTTTACTAACATATCCTGGATTATTAACATCTGGTACTACACCTTCAGGGCCAGTTACTCCAGCTATATTACCACCTTCAGATATTACACCACCCATACCTGATCCTGTGTAAGCACCCGAAACTAAACTTGAAGTGTCGTATTTTTTTACTACAGGAGTTTCTACTGGTGCAGTTTTTACTGGAGCTTCTAAGAATCTAAAATCTTCTGTTAATGTTGGTGAAGAAGTTATTCCTGTGTCTCCAATACCAATGTCATATCCTACTCCTGCTGCAGGTGCTGTTGGAGTTAATCCCATCATTTGATTTGTAATCATTTGTTGATTAGATAACTGTTGTGCTGTAGGTACATTTGACGGAGAAGTAGAATACTGGCTTTCTAAGTCTCCTATTGTTTGTGCAGGTGCTGGTGTAGGTACAGCTAAAGCTGCAACAGGATCTCCAACAGGTTCTTGAAGTTCAGCAGGTATATTACTACTAGTATCAAAATCTGCAGCACCAGGTATATCTTTTACTTGTTGTTGATAGTAACCAAAAGGTGCTGCTATTTCTCCAGACCCATAACTTACCATTGCTGGTGTGTCAATTCCAAGGGCTGTTTGTGGAGCTTCTACTCCAATATCAAAACCTTGTCCTGCAGCAACAGGTGAGGCAGTAGCAGGTGCTGTTATTCCAATGTCATATCCTACTCCTGCTGCAGGTGCTGTTGAAGGTTGTGATGCAGGTTGATAACCACCACCAAAACCTGTCATGCCTGGCATTCCAGTTTGTTGTCCATATCCTAAATTAAACATATCTAGTTGCGCTTGTGGAGAAAAAGCATTTCCATAGTCATCTGTTACAGGTGCAACTGAAGAAATAGATGTGTCTCCTAATCCAATATCATAGCCTACTCCTGCTGCAGGTGCTGTTGGAGTCATAGGCATACCTAATGTAGGATTTATATTTTTTATATTTGAAGTGTCTATCATTGAAGCATCCATAGGCATACCTAACATAGGATCTATACGATCTATAGGTCTACCTACAGCAGCTTTGTTTGAAACAAGTTGATCAAATGTAGGTGGAGCAACAGGAGTAAAAGGTAGTTTACTTTCTAGTTGTCCTGTGACAGGATTAAACTCTGCAGTAGGCATAGATTTTTGAATAATAGAATCTGCAACATTGCTAGGTTTTGTATTAAGAGATTGACCTTCAAGAACTGGCCCTTGTATTGGTGAGGCTAATGCATTATTACGAAATCTTTCTTCAAGAGCTTGTCCTCTAGCTGTTTCATTTAATTGTGTATTTGATAGTGGTGCTGTTCCATATGGATTTATTTCTCCAGGTTTATCTACACCAGGAGTTCCTGAAACAACTTTATTTGTTGTTTTTGTAAAGCTAGGTGCAATTTTTGCCTGATCTTTAAATGTAAGTTGTTTTGTAGCATTACTAACAAAAGTATTAACATTTTCATTATTATTTGTTTCAGTATTTACTGCTGCATTTGTAGCTTGCGTAGCATTATTTTTATATTGTTCTATTTGCTGTGGGTTTAAACCTAATGCTTTTGCTATAGAGTCTGTTATAGTTAATACACCTTTTGCAAATGCACTTCCTATTTTATCTTTAGCAATAGCTATTGCTGCATCTAATGCTTTTGTTTGTTCTGTAGTTAAACTTCCTTGAGACTTTCTGGCTTCCATTCTTGCAATGTCTAGTTGAACATCTTTATAGTGAGCAATAGTAGCAACAGCACCTATAGGAGGAGCTACAATAGATATAAGACTTAAAGCAACTTTATCAGTGTTAAGACCCTTTGTATGTTTTGTGGTCATTGCAGAAGTAAATTCTACATTATCCATAGTAGAATAGTTTGGAGGTGTATGTACTGAACCTACAGGTCTACCTAAACTATCCAGTTCTCCACCATATTCAGGTGTTTCTTTTACTAAAATGTTAGGTTCTGTAACAGGTGCTGTACCACCTATTCCAGTGCTAGGATGACTATCAGGATTATTAGGATCATAATAAGTATAACCATCAGGTATAGGATATAAAGGTACATTTCCTAAAAAAGCAATAGTCATACTTTCACCTGCAGCATTTCTATATTCTTTAAATATTATTCTATTTTGACCCATAATTTCTTTATATGTAGTTTTGCGATTAGATCTAGTTGGCACTGCAGAAGTAGCTAGTGATCTAGTACCTGCAACTCCACCTTCTGCCATTTCTAATGGTTCACCACTTTCTGATACAACAATTAAATCTGCCATACCAAAAGGTAACTCTTCATCTTTAGATGCATCACGTTCTTCACCCATTTGACCCATAGCTTCCATTTTAGCTAAACCCATTTTAGCATCTTGTCTTAATGACATTAATTTATCTAACCCTATATAACGAGTAACATCAGCAGGAAATACAAATTCTCCTTCACTTAACATTGCAGGTATATCATCAGCAACTTCTTCACGAGAACTACCTGATGGAACAACATTACCTGACTCAGGTTCTATCATGCCACCTTCTTCTTTAAGACCACCATCTTCAAATAATTCCATTTGTCTTTTCATCATTGGAGTTCCACCTTTACTAAAGTCTATTGTTTTACCTATTCTAATTTCGTCTGCACTTATTTTTCTAATTAAAGATAATGGACTTTCATTATATTTTTTTACTAATTTTTTTAGTCTATTAAGATCTTTAGATGAAGTTGTTATATCTTTTAAAACAACATCACTACTATCTGTAGAATCATAGTTAGATAAATCTATGTCTGTTAACTTTCTTTTAAGATGTCCTAAACCTACACTATCAAGATCTACTATATTTTTATCTGTATTATCTCTAGCTTTTGGTATTATTGATTTTTTTACATCTGCCATTATTTTAATACTTCATCTCTAAGTTTTTGCAGTCTACGCAAAGTATATATAGCTCCCTGCGCTCTGTGAACTGCAACCATATTATCTGCTTGTTCCATAGTACGATACTGTTGATTAACTAACTCTTCTAAGTAGTTATTGAAGTTGGCCCATTCCTTCGGGCGGCTGACCAGCCCCTTGAGTTTGCTGAGTATTTCCTTGTTCATTACCACTAAATCCTTGTTCTTGAGGTCTAGGTGCTGTACCTGTACCTATGTTACCACCACCTGCTCCTGTTGGATCTGCTGGATTAGCTCCTGCTGGTGCAGGTGCTTGTTCTTCTGGTGCAGGTTGTTGAAACGCTTTCATAAGCTCTGCTTGTATAGCTGCTTCATTCATATTGTTGGTTACTTTGTCAGGGTCTAGGTCCATAGATTTTGCAATCTCACGGATTATGTAATCAAACTTAGCAAAGGGTGCTAGTGTAGGACTAGATGCAACTTGCATAAATTGCATTAATCTTTGGCTACGTACTTCATTAGCCATAAGACTTTCTGTTCCTCTTGCCTTAACTTCTAAATCTCCTTTAATATCAGAGTCATAATCAAACTGCATATTAAAACGAAATAAACCCTCTCCTAAAGGGCGCAATAAATAATCATCTACATTTTTAATAACATTCTTAATGCCACCACTAGCAGCATTCATTAACATACTTATACCTGAAGCTGTTCTACCTACTCCTGATACGCCAGTTTGACCATGTGAAAAACTAGGTAGCCCAGTGCTTTCATCAGATAATTGTCTAGCCTTATCAAATAACTGTAAATTTTCTCCTGCAACATTAGGAAACTTTGTACCAAAAATAGCCTGACCAGGTGCGCCACCCTGTCTTCTAAATACTTTTCCTGGGTATACTGATAGATCTTGGCCTGGTACTAGATTTGTTTCATCTACTTCTATAAGAAGATTACCAGACAATACAGCATTGTCAACAGCCATTCTCATAAAGCCGTTCATTAATGTCTGAGTATCATCCATGTTTTCAGCTATACCCACACCAAAAAAACTGTATGGGTTAAGTTCATATGGAGCAGCCATGTAAGGTATACGTGCAGGTTTAAATGGATTAATAACCATTCTAATTAGTTTACCGTTACATATCCAGATGTTAGCCTGTAGTTCGTCTGCTTCTTCTAGCTCTTCAGGTATATCTACACCCTGTTCTTGTAACATTTCTATATCACACATACCCCAATATTCTAGTACTTCAAATCTTTCTGTACCATGCTCTGGTGCATAATCAGATAAATCATCTTCCCAATGTTCTCTATCATAATTTTCACCTATCTGTATAGCTTCATCTATTACAGCAGATCTAAAGTAGGGTCGTTTTTTTAATGCACGTAATTGACTACGTGACATTTTGTGACGTTCAATTACATACTGTGCTTCTTCCATATTGTTTGCATCAGGGTCAGGATAAAAGTTCCATACAGATACATGAGATACTTGAGGAACTGTTTTTATTGTAGGTTCATATTCTCCGTTGTCATTCCAACTAGGGTACTCTTTATCTACAGCAAATGGCCCTTTCATTACACCTGTACCAAACAAAGCCATTTCAAATGCTGTACTACGTAAATGTTTAGATGCACTAGACTCTTCTAATTGATCTTGTATTTTCTTTTGCATTTTTTTAGCTGCAATCATTGCAGGACTAAAAGTTATAGCTGATGGAGTTTTACCTGCTCCATTTTTTAAACTGTCTATACCTTCAAGATCATCTGATAGTGGCCCTAGTAAATCTACTAATGTTTGTTCGGTAGCTCCTGCTGGTAATTTTTTACCATCTCCTGCAAATCCATAGGGATTAACATTTCTATCACTAAGTTGTTCAGGTAGTTTAGGATCAAAGTGTACACTATCTACTACACCATCAGGTAACTCTGTAGGATCAACAGATAAAGGAAATTTATTATTAGCAAATAATACGTCTACTATTTGTCCATATGCTGCTAAAGTTTTAGTTTTAGTTACTTTTATAAAAACACGAGATTTTTCAGCTTCTGTAAATTGAACATCTGAACCATATATACCTCTATAATTTCTATACGATTTTAACCATCGTGTTTCATCTTGTTGACGATAATCATCTGCTCTAGTGTACCTATCCATAACAAAAGGAATAATACTAGACACATCTGCATCTTCTATAATAGAGTCTTCAGAATCTTCTAAAGCTATTGCTTCGTCTTCAATAAATACTTCGTTTTCTTCTTCCATTTATTTTCCTTTAATATCCAAACGTTGTATCTGCTATAGCCATTCTATTTGTTCTAGAGCTATTGGGATCATAATCAAATATACTAAACCTTGGTCTTGACATAATACCATACCTTAATGCATCGTACAAGTGGTCTTCTGAAGTTGTGTCAATATCTTCTGGATTTTTCTTGTCTATTGGTAGTGCAGGTAGTTGCGCTATCATATTAGTGCAGTTATTAAAAAACACAAGTCTAGGTTCTTCTGTGTATTCATCTATCTGTAAACGCCTGTGTATTTCGTTTTTACCTGCGACACGAGATCCTTTTGATCTATCTGAAGGCCGCCATCTGCAACCTCGTTGTACCATTTGTTCAGCTAGAGATGGGCCTGTGTCACCACGTTTGTGCCATAGTGAGGAGTCAAGTACTCCGTATCTCATTCCACCATCACCAGCTTCTAGTTCTAGTATCATGTCAGCTAAATCTGTAGCTAATACTTTACTTACATATAACTCTCTATATACAATAAGCTGTTCATTTGGGGATACAGCGAACCATACAACGCCTGACTTACTTCCGTATCCGTAGTCACATGCTCTAAATCTAACCCAGTTGTTAGGTATATCAAAGGGTTCAACGACATGTACATTCCTATCAAACTCTGTAAATGCTGCACCTTCTTTAATATCCCAATCACCGTCTAGTAACTGTCTACGTTGTTGTTCAGGCAAAGATAGAAGCATTGCTTCGTAGTCACCTTGTTCAGCTAAGTAGGGGTTGTCTTTTAGTCTTGCAGGTATAAACTTTCTTTTAAATAATGCTTTACCTGCTTTTTGATGTCCTGCTGGGTACTTTAACTCTTCTCCTGTTTCAATGTCTGTAGCATTAAATGCTGTATTAATTGATGCAGGATCTATAAACATTTTCTTTACCCAGTGATGTCCTCTACCGCCAGGGTTGGTAGTAGCCCTCATGTATACTGGTAAATCGGTTGCAGTGGATCGTAGACGAGAACGCATGTAATTCCATGCAAATGGTGTGGGCCATTGAGTCAATTCGTCAAAACCTATCCAGCTAAACGCTAGACCCTGATAACGCAAAGCATCATCTTCTCTATCAAGATATGACATCCACAATCTTGCGCCAGATGGTGCGACCCACTGCATCTTTCTTTCTGACCATTTTATTCCAGGCCAGATTTTTGGATACATCTCTTGAGACTTAAATATAAGTTCTCTAAGCTCTTCCGTAGTGTGTCGTAACAACAACCCAGAAAATGCAGGATGCCCCATGTATCGTAACGGATCGGCAAGCATAGCGTAACTTTTACCACCACCAGCAGAACCACCGTAAAGAACTTCTCTTTCGCCTGCTGCAAGAAACGCAGTCTGCGGCCCAGCATTAGGTTTAAATATAACATTATGTTGTTCTTCAAGAGTTTCAATAGGATCTAGTTTATCTATTTCTACTACTTTAGATTGCTCTTGCTTCTTCTTTGCTGTTGTCTTCTTTTGAACCGACTCTTTGGCTTTCAATTTTTTCCGCTTTGGCGATTGCCTCTTTCGCATAGTCTGCCCATCTGCGTAAGCTTGCAGCTTGGTTGTTTCTTCTTTTTTCATTCTCTAAACGTTTCCTTAAACCTACATGTGATATGTATCTATTTGTATTGCGAGTTAACCATTGTGATACTTCTCTATACGAATATTGTTTTAAATATCTTTTTGCTATTTCTAGTTTATCTAGTTGGTCAGGTATTGGGTTTAGTATTCCACTATCTTCTTTATCTAGCTCGTAGCCAAAAGGTATAGTGCGAGAAATCTTAGGTATAGATACCCATTCATTATCTTCTTTTATGTCTGTTGGTTGTGGTAGTTTCCATTTACCTAATGATCTAGTCATTTATTATTTTTTCTTTTTTAAATGGTCAACAATAGTTACAGGATTTACATAGTTTTTTGTTACTAATCCACCTGAACGCATTTTTAAACCCTCACGTTCTAATGCTTTTCTTATTTCCATTTCTTCTTCCATGTACTCTTTATACATGCGTTCTTGGTCTTCTTTTTCTAGTCTTTTTTCTCTCTCTTTTTTAGTTTCTTTTTTAGTTTTCTTTTTCTTTTTAGCTGCTTTAGCTGCTGCTTTTACTGCTGCTCCTAAAAAACTCATAATACTATTCCTTTTCTACATTTTTAGGTGGCATTAACATGACTCCACCTTTAGCTTCTACTTGTACTTTCTCAGTTTTAACAAGTCCAGTACGATCTAGTAACTCTTTAGCTGCTGCCATCTTATCTCGTATGCCTAGTTCAGTAGGATCATATAGTCCACCTACCATAGCCATTGCAGCTTTAGGAGCATTACGAGCCATAAAGCTCTGTGTGCTTTCTAATATTTCTTCTTTCATAGAATTAACAACTTCAGTAGTGCTAGTTGCATCAGAGTATCCAGCTATCTTTTTTGCTGTTACTACATCACCACCTGCGTCATCAAATAACACAGATAAAAACTTTTGTTGTCGTTCTGTTAGTTGTCTAGCCATGTAACATTTCCAATGCTTTTTCTTTTGTTTCATCGTTACGTCTAGTCCACCCTTTACCGAAGGTATCAAAGGTAGATAGTTTCTCGTAGAAATTTTGACGTGTATAATGCATTTGTTCTATTATATCTTCTGGGTCTACTTCAGCGACAGCCTGTAAAGTCATCGGGCCTATACCACCATCCTGCTCTACACCGACTATACGTTGCAACGCTTTAGCTGATCGTGAGACTCCTGAGTTAACAGCCCAGTCAAATACACAAAGATCAACCCCACTAGGAAGTTGATCACATTTTGCTCTATTCCAATAATTTTTCTTGTAAATAGGAGCTACATCTTCGTGCGTCAAGTCACGCATCTCTTTAGGTGTAGTCTCTCTGCCTACCCATTTATCATAGACTTTTTTAGTGACACCATAATTCGTAATGCCACCTGGATCTTTAGGATGATTTACAAAACCACCTTCGTGTTCAAGTATTATTTCTAAACACGTACTGTAATTGCTCATCATTTTTTCTTTTTCATTACACCGCCTTTAGCGTAACCTTTTTTCTTTTTAGTCATACCACCTTTAGCATAACCTTTTTTCTTCATCATGCCACCTTTAGCAGCTTTTCTGACTGGTGTTTTTCTTTTATCTGCTCCTCTAGGTTTAGGCATATATTTAACTAGTAGATCTTTAAAATCTAATCCTTTTTCTTTAGCTTCTTTCTTTAAGCCTTTTAGCCATGCTGGGTCTGCCATTACTTCTTTCCTCCAAAAAATTTAGTTGCTGATCTTATTCCAAATGAAGCAGCTATTACTACTCCTAAACTATAACTATACCATTGCGGTGCTTCTCCTAGCGCAGCAAACCCTGCTGCTGCAATCTCTCTGCCCCAATCTCCACAGAATGATAAAATAAATGGGCCACTTAACAGCAGTGTCAACCATTCATCTTTCCACGAGTTCTGTGTAGCTTTCATAGCTTCCAGATCCCAGTCTATTTCACCTGTAGCAATCTTTAAATCTTTAGTCGCTTTAGCCTTTTGTACAGCAGTCTTGCCTTCAATCCATGAACCAGCAAGTCCAGCTATAGGGCCAAGTACATTACCTAACCCAAACATTATTTACCACACTGACATTTGTCACAGCAGTTACAAGGCATAGCAAGTATTGCACGTAGAATACGATTTAGATAGGGCATCATTCTGCCCCACCTTTTTCTTTTAATACAATACCAAAGATACCGCCTATAATACCTGCCCATGTTAGTATAGGCAAGCTAAACATAAAACCTAGTCCTACACCTGCTAGAGCAAGTGCTAGATAAGTTGTAGGCTCTTTAAGTCTTCCAGTAATCCAATCCATATTTATTCTCCCTATTTAAATGTAATAGCGACACCGATTGACAGGTCACTATATTTAAAGTCTTTGTCTAAAGATAGTTCAGAGTAAGCAGACAGGCTGTTACTTAAAGCCATTGTACTCTTTACTGATGCACCAGAAACACTAAAAGAATCTCCGCTTGCATATCCCCAGTCTAACGCTGGTCTAATTGATAGTCTTGAAAGGTTTGCAGTTACGCCTACATCACCTGACCATTTTTTAGTTTTAATGCCGTACTCTACAGTAGCATCAGGCTTAAACATTGACATAATGCCACTCTTTATAACGCCTTCAGCCTGTGCTGACATTGCTGTTAGTGTAACGATAGCACCTGCAAGAAATAACTTTCTCATATTATCATCCTCCGAATCCTGTTAGTCTTCTAATTTCACCACGAGATATTCCTAGATCTTGTAGTTGTCTTTCTGTCATACTCATTAAAGTGTAGTATGCAGCTCTATTTTCCATGTATACATGGTATTTTTCTAGTAGTTTTTTAAACATAGTATAACTCCTTTATGTACATATGTCAGTACTATTGACTGACTAGTAAGTTATACCATAGTTAGTTATAACATAAAAGAGATAATAATGCAACCCTGTTATGCAAATTTATTCTTTTGATTTAGTTTTAGTTAAAGCTGTAGCACCCATAAAGCCTAATACGACACCCATCTGTGCTACAAGAAAGGTGTTAAGAAACCCTGATGCAGATTCCATACGAGCTACATTAATGATAGGCGTAAGTAATACTATAACAGTTACAATGGTTGTACCCATAGCTAACCAAGCCATAGTACGTTGAGTGTCCATCATTTTGTCTTCGTTCTCTAAACGTATCCATCTTTCATGACGATCCATTTCATCATCTGTTATGATGCCATCACCGTCTGCATCTGCCATTGCATACTTGCTATCTGCTTGTAGTTTCTTTGACATTACGCTTCTTCTCCATAAGGATTAAATGCAAAACATTTAGCTTTTACATAGTGTCCTGTAGTCAGTAAACCCTGTGCTACTAGCCTTATTTGTTCTTGACACTCTGTTTCTGTTTTAAACAAATGATTCTTACGTATCATGACATCACAAGAAGTAGGGTCAGTAAGAACTGAACAGTATAATATTACAGCAAGAAACATTATTTTTTCTTTGGTTTAAAGTTCGGTGCTAAACTTACTTTATCTCTCATTTTTTTAGAACGAGCAGCGTTAGAAGCAGTGCGACTAGCTTTATCTTTTTCACTAGCTTGCATTTTTTCAAAACCTTTGCGTTTATCTTGTACAACTTTTTTCAACATATTTTTTATATTGCCTGGTTTCATAGCATTAACTTTATTTTCGTAAGCATCTAATGCTCTTTTAGTTTTTGCCTGCTCAATATCTGACCTAGATACACTTGCTTTTTTAGCAATAGAACCTTTACGTTGTGGTGATATTCCTTTAGGTTTTACTCTTGCTGATCCTACCATAGCTTTAGCTTTAGTACTTGTTAATAGATCTGGTTTTACCTTTGTAGATTTTTTAACTTTCTTTTTCTTTTTACCTGCTTTAGCTGCTGCTCTTGCTACTGCTCCTATAAAACTCATTTGGTTTCTCCTATTACCATTTAACTTTATCAGCCCAGTAAGCAGCACTCATCTTACCCTTGGCTATATTTTTTCCGTGTCTCGCTTTAAAACTCTTACGTTTTGCTTTCATTCTTGCTGACTCACCAGCTTTGGGTTTACCTGCGGTGCTTGCACCCTTCTCTCCAAACCTTATGAGTTTAATCTTTGAGCCTTCTTTGGCAAGTACAGCGTGTGACTTCTTAGGGTGATCAGGTGTACGTTTAGGTTTGTTATATCCTGCAAACTTTTCACCTCTATAGTCTATACTCATCTATGATCTCCTGAACTTGCTAGTTTTCTTGCCTATATTTTTAGGTTGTCTACTAAACTGTTTACCTTTAGCTGTATCTTCTCGTTTCTTACGAGTAGTCGCTGCATACTCTGAACTTGATAGAGACTTAATAGCACTCTCAGGCAAATATCTTTCCCCTGTTTTAGAGGAAGGCTTACCTGATTTCGTTCTCCAGTTTTGTCGAGTCCAGTTAGCTAAAGACTTCTGAGGTTTCTTCATATAGTTATTCCTCGTTGTACATATTATTAAATACTCTACCTGTATCCCAGACGTAATCTAAATCTTCTTTAGAGTGAAACACTCTCTGACTAGGTTTGAAGTCTGGCGCACCTTCTCCTGTCTCAAACCAAGCAGGATGGGTAACTCTTACTCTGTTATTCGGTAATGCTACAATGTTTCCTGTGTAGCTACCTGCATCTACTAGCTCTAATACGTGGCTCTGTTTATGCTGTGCTGGGTCATCTGCTATCTCTGATCCTGTATAGTCTACAGTGAAGTAATATTTAGCTGGATAGAACTCACCATCTACTTTCGCCATCCAAGGGGCTGGTGTAGCTCTGTTCAACACGTAGACTGAGTGATCATGTGACATACAATCCCAAGGCTGTGCTGCATAGGCTGGCAACTCTTCTGCCCACTCCTCTACAGGTGTATCACCTACGAGTGCAGTAATAGGCATTCTCGCCCACATCGCCCCACCGTGTACGTTAGGTTCGTCTGTATCATCTGATTCACAACCAGTAAAGATAACTTGGAAGCTGAGTGATCTATTTGGCATAGTCGTCACAGCTATTACCATGCAATGTAGGAACTCACCATGGTATCGTTCAAAGTTGCACGTATATTCTCTGCGTACCCATGCCTTGAAGTATGGGATGTTACTCTGTAAGTAGGGCATTTAGGATGTGTAACCGCCACCCTTGGCTTTATACTGTTTAGCGACCATTTGAGCTTTACGTGCAGACCATTGACCTGGTTTACCACCCTTACCTCCAGCTTTAATGTTTGATACAAGACGTTTACGCATTGTAGGTTTAGTATAATTGCCTGCTTTATTTACTGTAGACTTTTTCATGCATTACTCTTTTTTATAATTGGGGTCGCTATAAGACTGTTCAGTCCATCCTTCTGCTCTCATAGAATCTTCTACGTGTTTAAGTGTAAACTTTCTGCCGTATCTAGCTTCACAAGCTGCTCTTACGTAAAAAACATCACTATGAGGTATATGTAAGTTATCTACATTACCATTTAGTAATTGTTTATAGAAAGTTTCTAAAACTTTGTCTGTATATAGTTTTACTGATTTTTGTGCCATTGTCAATAACTAATTTATATATTACGAATATTTATTTATACGGAATATCATAGAAGGGTGGCATTTAAAGTGTTACATTTAAAGTGTATTCTTATCTTTTTTGTAATACCATTTAAAATGTTACATATAAGTGTTATTTATTTATAACTATTTAGTAGTTTAGTGTAACACTTTAAGTGTTGTGTTGTGTTATACTTAGTTTTACACATTTACGAAACCATGTCAACCCCTAAAATATATTATGTTCAAATAAAGTGTAAATATGTCATCTTTTGTGATCACAAATCTACCCAATCCCTGTGTGCATACGACTATATACACTGTGGTTAACACCCTATTTTCCTGATCTGTGTAGATATGTGTATATACTAACGCACTACCCCCCACTGCCCCCTGCCTGCTACCCTGCTTATCGTGTGGATTATGCGCTTTCTTCGCCCAAATATGCATGATAAGTGGCTCAATAGCTGTATTCTCTTAGAATAATGCAACAAATTCAACTACTTAGTTGAGAGTGACAAGTGATATGCAATCAGTTGCCATACTATGGTATGTTTATTGTTGCAAGATTGCCACACTAAGAGTGTGTTGCAAAGTCGATGCTTATTTTACCCTATCCCCACCGAGAAGGTGGCAGATGACATTACAGTGTCAGGCAAGGAAGGTGCGACACCGTGCCACATAACGAGGCAACTTGACAACTCTAGCTATTGTTAATAGTTTATAAAGATAATATTTAAGGATCTCATATTTATGTGAGAGATCTTAAATATTCTCTTATATAAACAACAATAGATAGAAAGATAAAACAATGAAAAACTCAACATCAACAAAACCACTTGGTACTCTTGAAACTGAAGGTCTAGCTTTAGCTAAGGCTTGGAGATCAAGAGATCGAAAAGATAAGAATCAATTCAGTGTTGACATCAAAGATGACGGTCAGTTTGACCCTAGTCAGAAAAGACCTAGTGGTCTTCTAGTCAGGACAGGTTTTATCATGTCTCAGATTAAGATTAACAACACCACTTTAGTATTAAGTGGTTTGAACAATCTTGACAGAAGAAGAAGAGCAGAATGTCACTGGTTCTATGAGAACCACAAAGACTGTTTAGAGTTTATCTCTAAATCTAAGAAAGGTTATACTAACCTTAGTGCCTTACAGAAAGCTATGGCTAAAGCCAACAAGCAATCAGAGATTGAGGATAAAGAGACTGATCCTAGCGAAGCTACTGATAGCGAAGCTACAACTAGCGAAGCTAAACAGTCCGACATCGGACAACTTCCAGTTACGAAGTATGATCTAGCCAAGGCAATCATGAAAACTTGTCAAGATAACGAAATAAATCCTTTGGATTTGATTGACATCATTTTGATCAATGTTGAGAATCAACCTAAACAACCAAAGAATGTTGTTTCAATGGGAAGCCACAAAGTGGATTCAGGTTGGAAAACAGTAAAGCAAGCTAATGCTTGAACGTGAACAAATCACAGCGTTCTGGATTGCAACACTATGCATGGCGGTATTCTTTGCCGCTATGTATATCACCTTCCCTTGGCCACAGGAGTCAATGGATATTATCCAACACGAGTATGAGATAGACGGATACTTGTATAATTGCGAAAGGATTGGATCATGAGACAAGTTATACTTGACTGCATAGCACTGCTATCAATGCTCATTATAATTTTGAGCTTGACAACGCTACTATATACAATAATATAAATAGTATGAATGTATTATGAATACTATTTTATTATATGTATATGTAGTATTGAAATTGAAACAGTCCGACATCGGACACTTTAAATGGAATTAAAATATGACTAACAATATAATGAAAACTTTTAACAAAGCTACACCTGCTATGATACGTAATGGTGTCGCATGGTACAAACGTGCCAAGCGTGACTGTAATCAGATAGCTAAAGATACTGGCCTTCCACTATGGAAAGTTGTCGGTGTCGCATCCGCTTTGTCACCTAACAATAATTGGGAACGTAACAAAGTAGATGCACGTAATATGTGTGAGGCATATGTAGATAATGCCTATGCTGACATATGGCGAGTCAAAGTATGTACATACAATCCCAATAAACTTAAAGCATTGAAGATACTTGGACTGTCCGACATCGGACAAGTTAAACGCCAGTTAAATGGGCAAAAGATTGTACCATTTTATGGTTGCATAATGGGTGAAGATACCTGTGTAGTTGATGGACACGCAAAGAACATCTACTATGGCAAGAGGCATACTTTGACAGATGCCAAGTCCAATGTAGGAGTACGTGAGTACAAGGTAATCGCTGATGCCTATGTATCTACTGCCAAGGCTATCAATAAAAAGCTAGGCACCAAGTACAAAGCATTTCATGTTCAGGCTATCACTTGGGTAGCTTGGAGAGAGATGCATGGCATAGCATAGGAGTTGACATGAAACGTAAGACTGTGATATATCGTAACCCAGTTGCAAAGGCTATGTTACAGGAACGTCAACCGCCCAAGGTCATACCCCCTAAGAAGGGTGGCAAGGCTAAACGTAACCGCAAGGAGGATAATAGAAATGCGATACGAGAGAATGAATCTTGAAAAGACAATAAAGATTAGAGTGTCCAATGTTGGACAGACTAAGAAGCACTCAGACGAGTGGAAAAGAGAGCGTAGGAAACTGCGTAAACAGAAATATGCACACAGAAAGGTAGCATAATATGACACAGGTAATTTTTAAGACTGTTAGAACTAAACCAACCCCAATAGCAACAGAGGAGAACCAAGCTATGACTACACCAACCCCAATCAAAGAAACTAACCCATCACTATATGCAAGACACGTAAAACATTTTGGCAGAGCTAAAGCTTTTACATATAACTATTACCCTATTGATGAAGTTATTTTGGAGAACTATTCTACTATGTCTAAGAAAGAACTGGCTCACATGCTACGAGAATATACATGGCGTATATCATACAGAGTATTTGTGTTACAATCTCTTGGCCTACTTGCTAGGAAGAAGATACAGCCTACTAAAGTAGAACGTACTCTCAAAGAGATTAATGCAAGGAAGATGTACCACCAGAGCGAAGCAAGAAAGGCTACATACGAAATGAAAAAAGTCTTGAAGGCCGCATAAGTATGGCAGTAATGGCATATGAAATAGGCGTTGCCATTGATGGCGTGGAGAGTGTCGTCAGATTAGATGACACTTATCCTGCCGTACAGGACTGGGAATCCGCTACGATCTTTGCTATGGAATTAGTAATGCGTCAGCACCCAGACAGTAACGTAGAGTTTCTCTACAACAAAGAGTACCCTTCCAACGATTATGTTGGGATGGAAAACATTCACGAAGCACCATTGAGGATACAATAACATGAATAGATTCATAATAGATCACGATCAAATAGACATAGCACAGTCACTGTGTGACCAACACATTGTCAAGATGCCACTCGAAGAAGCACAGATGTTATGCACTGCACTGTGGCATCACAGGCCAGAGTATGCGGAAAGGCGTGGGCTTTACAAGCCTGTGCATCAGAAGCATCCATGTACTTTGTGGGCTATGGAGACTAGTGATAACTACCGATATGCTTGGCTACTGTATGATGCCATGCTCGATGAGTATACACACAGGTATGGCAAGAAACATGGTTGTGCAAAACACTATGACTCACTTCATGAAGGCGTTGTTTATATACCACAGGGTGGCCTGACACCACACCCTCAGTGTTTCTCAGGTCACGATGACCTCAAGACAGGTGAGAAGTGGCCTATCAAAGCATACAGGGCGTTCTACAAGCGTGACAAGATGTCCTTTGCACGTTGGAACAAGAACAGAGCTATGCCTGAGTGGTTACGAGAGGGCATATATGAAGCTGACTTAGTAACAAAAAGAAACTTATGGTCAGTAGATTTAGAGGAGTTAGTAGCATGAGTTACCCAAATCAACCACAGAATGATGGTGATGTAGACATAATATGGGAGTGGCCTGAAGATGACTGGGTAAGTCTGGGTGAACACTGTGACATGAACATGTGGATACGTCACAATGGTGAGCTATGGATAAACATATACGCTGTTCGTGATGGCAAAACTGACACACGTCAAGCATTATGTACTTATCGTGTAGAAGTGTTTGACAATGGTAAGTGACTATGATACAACTATATAAGCAAGGCACAGTTGCCAAGCGTTAACCAACAATAAAGGAGATACACTATGAAAATTATAATTAGTATGCCAACCCCAGAGCTACAGAAAGCGGCTGAAGAAAAGGTAGAAGACTGGACTAAGCAGTGGGGTGTGTTTGAAAAACAACAAGAGAAACTAAATGAAGAGGAGAATACATAATGCCATTTGATTTCACAATACCAGAGACAGTAGACTTTGACATAGCCTTTGAGGATACAAAGGTAGATGACAAGAAGTATGTTCTTAATGCAACGACAGGTGAGTACCTGAACGTAGTAGGCAAAGACTTCACCTGTGTCAGTCACCCTGAACACTACAACGGTGTGATGAGTACCATAGTATCTACACTAGGCGAAGATGCAGTAGAAGATGCACAGGTTAGGTGGAAAGTTGCACGTAATGGAGGGTGGACTATGATGGACATGGTGCTACCTAAAGTTAAAAACTTTGTGCGTACAGATAAGCATGAGACTGAGGTAAGCCAGAGAGTTATCTCACTACATGGTGTAGACTCGTCATGTTCTAGCATCTGTCTGCATGGTTGGATAGACTTCTTCTGTACCAATGGGTGCATCTCAGGTGAGCATGACAAGGTAAAGCGTAAGCATACATCAGGCTTTGACTTTGACATATTCCAGATGCAACTGAGAGACAGTCAGCGTAGCTTTCACGAGCAGGCTCAGAGGCTACAGACATGGGCTGAACAGAGAGTCTATGTAGATGAAGTCAAAGCTATGCTTGATGACATGATAGGCTCTAAGCAGAAGGCTGAGAAGATGTATGAATTGTACTGTGCTGAAGCATCAGTGCGAGGTCACAACAAGTACGCAGTGTACTCAGCGTTCACTAACTACAGTTCATGGGCTGATGAGCGCAACGGTTTCAGTCTACGTAACACAGGCTATGACACGAGGAATATCAGCATGTTCAATCGTGAAGTAGAAGTATCTAAGTGGATAGATAGTCCACAGTTTAATCAACTAGCCGCATAAGGAGGGCAACATATGTATATAAATATAGACACAGTAACAATCAGATCATTTGATAAGACTAGATGGAACGATGAAATAAAAGAACGTGAGGAGATCCCAATTGAAGATCGTGAGTATGAGATTGTCGCAATAGACAAGAATGTTCATGGCATATGGGAGTTTGCTCAACTGGTAGAGTATTGGCATAGACGCCTGCCTTACGTTGATGGACTTGACTTTCATTTTACATCGTCTGGTGATGAGTAATCATTGGCAGGATGGGTCACAGCTACGCTAGACAGTGAACGTAACATGATAGTCACTGTCTGGCAGGGTGCTATTGAAGGGTGGTATGAGTATACACACAATGACTGCCCTGCGTATCCTAACTGTGACATAAATCACACACCTGACATGTGTAATTATTACAAGGAGAAAGAAGAATGAGAAGAATAATACTGAGTAGCACACACCCTGTGAAGTCACTGCATGGTAACACGCAGGCTGAATGGGATCTCCTGTCACAGGAGGAGCAGTTACATGCATGGCTAAAGACATGTCCGTTTGATTACCTGATGGTCAGGCATGAGGAAGGACTGAGAACTGTAAACTTTTTAATAGAGGAGACTATAGATGACGAATGACATATACGATATCACTCGTAAGGAAATGATTGAACGCCATGTGGCATTACCTATGTACTACATACGTGGTGGAATAGAATTACACATGGACTGCACTGAGGATCTCGTAATAGAGTGTGTAGAGCAGTCTCTGGGAGAGATACGTGAAGGGTATGACACACTAGTAAAGGTCAACAACAGACATTATGATGATGCTTATATGCTCATGGTAAATATGGACTTAGATGATTGGAGAAAAGACAATGGCTAAGTGGGCGGCAGAGGAATGGGATTCACCCAAGGAAGACACAAAGCGTATACTTGTACGCATCAAGCGTGTAGCTGACATCATAAAGTCAGACGCAGTGTGCAAGTCACGCCCTACTGTTAGAGATAAGGCAGAGGAGATGTTAACACTGATAGATTTATTGGAGAGTAAACTAGATGAATACAAATGGTAGAAATAAAATTGTAAGTATAGATGATCTGATAAAACTGTACTATAATTCCAATGACTATGACATGCTTAGAGATACAACTAAGAGTGACTACAAGTATTTCCTTGGAGTTGTAGCTGATTCGATAGGCAAGGACAAGTTCAAAGGCTTTACATCTAGGAAAGCTAAGTGGGCATATGAGGATTGGGTCAGGCGTGGTGTCAGCTTCGCTAATCATGTAGCTACCTGTGCATCTAGAGTGTTTAACTATGCCATAGAGATGGAGTATGCCATGCAGAATCCTTTCACCAGTATCAAGCGTAAGCCTGAGATCAAACGTAAGGTAGTCTGGAAGCACGAGGATGTACTCAAGTTTCTTGACGTGGCATACTCAGACTTTACGACACGTAACATTGGGTTAATTATACAGATGACATACGAATGGTGTCAGAGAATAGGAGACATGCGTACTCTACGTTGGTCTAACCTAGACTTTGAGAATAAACTACTGACACTGGAGCAGAGTAAGCGTAGAGCAGAGGTATTTCTACCCATATCAGATGACCTGATGGCAATGTTACAGGATCAGCATGAAGACTTTGGCTTTCAAGAGTATGTAGCTCCTCATATACTGCCTGTACATGGCGTATATTATCCTTATGCGATGCAAAGGTTCTCGAAAAATGGAAGGGCTGTCATGCGTAAAGCTGGGCTGTCTGAGAGCCTACGATTAATGGACTTACGTAGGACAGGAGTAGTACAGATGGTGGATAAGGGTGTACCTTTACCTAATATTATGTCAGTGACAGGACATGCTAATGTTGCATCTGTGAAACCCTATTTAAAAAATACGTACACTTCTGCAAATGAAGCCTTGACACGTAGAAATGTATCTGTACAATCGAACACTGTGAGTAACATTGAAAGTGATACATAATGAATATTAATAAATTACTAAATGATATAACACTTATAAATGGTGATACTAAAAGAATGGATTGTCCTGAGTGTAATGGTAAGAGAACATTTACGATCACGAATAATATGGGATCTATTGTATGGAACTGTTACAAGGCAGGGTGTACTGTATCAGGAGGTAGACGTGTACACCTATCGAGTGATGACATACGTAAGTCACTGGGTAAGACTGTATCAGAGACTGAGAGTATACCTAAGTTTGATAAACCTGAGTGGCTAGTACGTGACTCAGATAAGATTGCACCCTACTGTGAAGAGTGGGGGTTAGACGCAGAAGAACTTGGCCTGTTGTATGACGTGAAGGAACACAGAGTTGTCTTTCCAGTGATGCATAATGGTCACACTGTTGATGCTACAGGCCGTAGTCTGGGTAAAAGATTACCTAAGTGGAAACGCTATGGAAAGAATGTCTTGCCATATGCTCACGGCTATGGTAGTGTCGCAGTAGTTGTTGAAGACTGTGTGAGTGCCGCTGTTATTGGTAGTCATGTATATGTAGGGGTTGCAGTGTTGGGTACATCTCTATCAGAATCGCACAAGAGGTATCTCGCACAGTTTTCAACGGCAGTAATAGCACTAGACCCAGATGCCCTACCGAAGACACTGCAATTTGCTAAAGAACTAAGAGGATACGTGGACACAGTACGTGTCCTGAGACTGAACGATGACTTGAAATATAGAAACCCTGATGACCTACATAACTTAACACGCATAGGAGAACAAGAATGGAACTGAGTTTAATAAGAAGCCTGATGGACAAAGACTTTTACGATGAACATCGTGGAGCTAGGTGTCCGAACAGATTATTCAGTAAGGATGTACGCAAGATAAAGGAAGCAGTCGATGCGGCAATGGACAGGTATGAACGCACAGTTACACCTGCTGAGATAGAATCACTATTCATGTCGAACAATCCGACAATGACTACAGCACAGAAGCAGGCATACAGCACCCTGTTTACACAGATAAATAGTAAGCCACCACTAGGTAATGACATAGCACAGGAAGTATTGTCCAAGCTATTCCAACAGGTGGTCGGTGAGGACATAGCTAACTTAGGCTTTGACTATGTGAATGGTGACAAGACAAGCCTTGAACCTCTACGTAATCTACTGGAGCAGTATGCAGATGACTTTACACCAGACCTAAAGATACAGTGGGATGACATAGACGTTGAGACTTTACTATCAAAGAATGATCTCGAAGCACGTTGGACATTTAATATACCTACACTAACACGTAAGTTAGAGGGTGTGAATGATGGGCATTTAATTGAGATAGGTGCTAGACCTAACACAGGTAAGACATCATTCCATGCATCACTGGTAGCATCACCTGATGGTTTTGCACATCAGGGTGCTAAGTGTATCATACTGTGTAACGAAGAAGGTTCTCACCGTGTCGGTGCTAGGTATCTGACTGCGGCTACAGGCATGACCATGCAGGAGATTAAGCAAGACCCTGCCAAGGCGAGAGATAAATACGCATCTGTAAAACAGAACATTAAAATATATGATGCAAGCAACCGTGACATGGCATGGGTTGAGAGCGTCTGTAAGTCTTACAAACCTGACATCGTTATCTTAGATATGGGTGACAAGTTTGCTAGGACAGGAGGCTTCAGTCGTACTGACGAGGCACTCAAGGCTAATGCCATACACGCTAGGCAGATAGCTAAACAACATAGCTGTGCTATATTCTACATGTCACAGTTATCTGCTGATGCAGAGAATAAGGTGGTACTCAATCAGGCCATGATGGAAGGCTCACGTACAGGTAAGGCGGCTGAAGCTGACCTGATGATCCTGATTGCTAAGAACCCACCAGTAGAAGGGCAAGAGGAAGAGGATACAATGCGTCACCTGAACTTAGTTAAGAATAAACTGTCAGGTTGGCATGGTATTATCCATTGCGAATTAGAATATAAAACAGCGAGGTATGTAGCATGATAGATAAAATTAACTCACCAACAGGTAAAAACATAATTTTTGAGAAGGGCGAATGGTGGTATGTAGGACAATCAAATGGACGTAGGCGTGTATCAGCAAACAAAAACCATACACGTATGTTTGTTAATGGTAAGTACATTCCCAAGTCTCACCCTTTATATAAGGTAGGTAACTATAAGTCATTTGACGATGCTGCCTTTAGCTCTCTATCTAATTATAATAAAAGTAAGGAAGGTGAGGTGTATGCCATAGTAAACAAAGCATGGGATGGTTGGGTCAAGATAGGTATGGCAGTTGATGCCGAAGACAGGCTGAATAGCTACCAGACATCAAGCCCACATAGAGATTACATATTAATACACAAAGAGTTCTTTTCTGACAGGCGCAGGGCAGAAGCGCAGGCACACAGAGAGGCAAGAAAAGTTGCTAAAAAACACAATTCTGAATGGTTTAAACTAGATGTCTACACTGCCACCTTAATATTAAAGGGGCTTGACAAGTCTATGCCTGATGAAGTAAAACAATTAACAGGAGCTTTTGAAGCAACACAGTAGAAAAGGAATCACCAACATGATTACAATCCTAGATGTAGAGAACACAGTCACAAAGAGAAATGGCAAGATGCACCTTGATCCATTCGAACCAGAGAATACATTGGTTATGGTGGGGATGCTAGATGGTACTGGACACGAGCAAATTATAACTTTTGACCACACAGAGCATCCCCCCACATTAAATGGCAGACAGATAGTACAGGATAAACTTGACCTCACCACACGCCTTGTCGCACACAATGCCGCACACGATTTGATGTGGCTGTGGGAGTCAGGCTTTACCTATGAGGGTGAGGTGTTTGATACTATGCTAGGTGAGTACATATTACAACGAGGACAGAAAGAACCTCTATCACTAGAAGCATGTGCTGAACGTCACCAGTTACATACACAGAAGCAAGACACATTAAAAGAATATTTTAAACAGGGATTAAATGTTGCAGAAATACCACACAATGAACTGTCTGAGTATCTATCTGCTGACTTACATGCGACACAACAGTTGTTCAGAGAGCAGGACAGGCAGTATACTTATGGTACAGGCAGGACACTTGTAGATACGATACGTCTTACAAATCAGTTAGCTGTACACCTAGCACGTATATATCAACGTGGGTTCAAGGTAGACATGGATGCACTGGATGAAGTGCGTGTAGAGTTTGAGACTGAAAAGACTGAACTTACTAAACAACTAGAGGAACAGGTACAGGAACTGATGGGTGACAGACCTATCAATCTGAACAGCCCAGAGCAGTTGTCTTGGGTTATATACAGCCGTAAGGTATTTGATAAGAAAGTGTGGGCTGAAGCATACGAGGATCGTGTATCAGACAGGCAACATCTAGCCAACGTAAGACAGATGACGTTGCCTCTGCATAAACAATACGCTGTGGTCTGTACTCAGTGTATGGGTCATGGTTGGATACGTAAGAAGCGTAAGGATGGCTCACCCTACAAGAACACAAACAAATGTCCTGAGTGTGATGGAGCAGGGTATCTGTACCGTGATAGAAAAGAGTTAGCTGGGCTGAAGTTCAATGCACCAGATGCTAAATGGGCAAGTGCCAATGGCTTCAGTACAAGCAAAGACAATCTCGTATACTTAGAAGGTATAGCTAGATCTCGTGGCATGTATGATGCAGAGGTGTTTCTACAACGAGTACGTAGACTGTCAGCACTTGATACTTATCTATCTAGTTTCGTTGAGGGCATAGCTACTCATGTTAAGCAGGATGGTAAGCTACATGTAAGACTACTGCAACACAGGACAGGTACAGGCAGGTTATCTGGTGCTGATCCTAATATGCAGAACATGCCCAGAGGTGGTACGTTTCCTGTGAAGAAAGTATTTGTGTCTCGTTGGGATAACGGAGAGATCATGGAGGCTGACTTTGCACAGCTAGAGTTTAGAGTTGCGGCATTCCTCAGTCAGGACAGAACAGCTATCAAAGAAGTATCTACAGGCTTTGATGTGCATAGCTACACAGCTAAAGTTATTACTGAAGCAGGGCAGAATATCTCTCGCCAAGACGCAAAGGCACATACATTTGCTCCTCTCTATGGTGCGTCAGGCTTTGGTCGTACACCTGCCGAAGCTGCATACTATCAACAATTTACCACCAAGTATTCAGGTATAGGTGCATGGCATAAGCGGCTTGCCAAGGAAGTCATTACGACAGGTAATGTTCGCACACCATCAGGTCGTGAGTTTGCATTCCCTTTGGCTACACGTAGAGCGAATGGAAGTATCACATACTTTACTCAGGTAAAGAACTATCCTGTGCAATCCTTTGCTACAGCAGACATCGTGCCAGTATCTCTTATCTATATAGACAAGATGTTACAGGCTAACAAATTACAATCATGTGTCGTTAATACCGTACACGATTCAATCGTGATTGACGTACACCCTAATGAGAAGGAGAAGGTAATACGGATCATCAAGCGTACTAACGAAGTACTGGTTGATATAGTCAATAAGAAGTGGAACATAGACTTTAATGTACCATTATTATTAGAAGCAAAAATAGGTAAGAATTGGCTTGACACTAAAGACGTGGCATGATATACCTACAATTCTAACAAAGGAGAAATATAAACATGAATCAGATAACAAATTTAGACACAAACAACTATGAAGCAATGGCAAAGGCGATGGGCATGAGTTCACTGGCTGTGCCGACTAAAGAGAAGACTAACTCTCTTGCAAGACTACGCATACATCACACACCTTTAATGGGTCAGGAAGAGATCAAAGGTAAAATGACTAACGTTGAGGTAGTCAGTGGTGGTACATACAAACTGGAGATCCCAGAGGGTGAGACATACTACGCTGAGAGTGTAGCTATTCGCCCATTCCTACAGAGGTTTATGTACAAGCGTTTCATTAAAGGTACTGACAGTACACCTAACAGGTATGTCAAGACTATTATGGCAGACAATCTCAACATGGATCTGAAGGATAACGATGGGCAGTTTAACTGTGGTAAACCTGCAGGGTACATCGAAGACTTCAAGGCTCTACCTGAGAAGATGCAGGATCTGATTAGACAGATCAAACGTACTCGTGTACTGTTCGGTACTGTTGACTTAGTTAATCCTGTTGATGCCAATGGTAACTCTGTAGACGTGGAGACTACCCCATTTATATGGGAGGTAGAAAACCGTGATGCATTCAAGACTATGGGTGATGTGTTCAACAAGTTAAATAAAATGAAACGTCTACCTGTACAGCATTATGTCAAGGCAGGAACAGAGGAACGTAAGTTGCCAAATGGTAACTCATTCTATCTGCCTAATGCTGAGTTGGATCTATCCGAAACATTGGATATGGACAAAGACACTCAGGAAAACCTAGCTAACTTCTTAGCTTGGGTGGCTAACTATAATGAATACATTATGGGTGCTTGGAATGAGAATATGCAGAAGCATCAGTCGGTAGACACCGATACCGTCAATGAGTTCATTGATATTGATACTGCTGAGTTAGTATAATGAACCATCCTGCTGAACTGCCAATTCATCAGTACCTTGATAAAGCTTCTAATGGGCAGACAACTATGTCTGATGAAACCATAGAACAAGTAGCTCAAGACATCAAGGATGCGTTGAAGAGGCAGTTTGGTGGGGGCAATAGGAGAGGAGAGTTTCGTCTGCGTATGTCAAACATAGGTAGACCTACATGCCAACTCTGGTGGGAAAAGAACCATCCAGAGAAGGCACTTCCCAAGCCTACCACCTTCGTAATGAACATGTTAATAGGAGATATAGTTGAGGCAGCGTTTAAAGGAATACTTAAAGAAGCAGGAGTTGCTTACGAAGATTCGGACACAGTATCTTTGGAGCTTGATAACACTACAGTTAATGGAAGCTATGATCTTGTTGTTGATGGTGCTTTGGATGACGTAAAGTCTGCATCACACTGGTCATATACAAACAAGTTTGAATCGTATGACACGTTAGCTAATGGAGATTCCTTCGGTTATGTAGGTCAGCTTGCAGGCTACATCAAGGCATCAGGTAAGAAGACTGGTGGTTGGTGGGTAGTTAATAAGGCCAATGGTCAGATTAAATACGTAGCTGCTACAGGCTTAGACTTAGATACAGAGATAGCCAAGTTAAACAAGACAGCAAAGACTGTTGAATCAAACGAGTTCAAGCGTTGCTTTGAGCCATCCCCTGAAGTGTACAGAGGTAAGGCATCAGGTAATAAAGTACTGCCTGAAGGCTGCAAGTTCTGTGACTACAGGTATGCCTGTTGGGATAACATAAAGGATTTACCATCAAAAGTATACCAAGGTAAGAAGACACCCCCTACTGTGTCTTACATTGGAGAAGTAGTAGGGTGAATGGTAAACGCTTTCAGGCTGCCCTGAAGCATGGGTACAGGAGTGGGTTAGAGATGAAGATCTCTGACTACCTAAAGGAACTGGATATACCTGTGGTGTATGAGGCCATTAAGATTGAATGGGAAGACCTCATGTACCGCACGTATACTCCAGACTTTGTGTTGCCTAATGGCATTATAATAGAAAGTAAGGGTCGCTTTACCGCAGCAGATAGACGCAAACACATTGAAATAAAAAAGCAACACCCTAAATTAGATATACGTTTTGTTTTCTACAACAGCAGAAACAAACTAAGCAAGGGTGCAAAGACTACATATCAAGGTTGGTGTGACAAACATAAGTTTTTATACCATGATAGGATCGTACCACTCGAATGGATACAAGAAAAAGGAAAGAACAAACATAAACCTGTAATACATTTACCCTATAAAAAAATAATAAGGAGGTAGCCTATGACAATACAAGTAGATGACTTTGATGTTAATGATATAATCATACGAATGAAACCTAACTTTACCGAGAGTAAATGGAATGGTTACATAGACATAGACATTATAACAGATAATCAACGTACAACAAACAACCAAGACTTTATAGGCTTAATGCAAGTAGCATCTCTTGTGTGTTCATCACTACCTTTAATGGAATTAAATGAAGAATTTAGAGAAATGCTTTGCGATTATGCAGAAAGTGTGATAGAACAGGAAGAGAAGTTAAAAAAGAAAGACATAGTTAAAGAGTCAGTTGCTAACACAACTGGCAATATAATTAAAGTAAACTTTGAGAGGAGTAAGTAATGAGTATTAAACCAGAATATGATGTGGTAGACAAACCAGAACATTACAATCAAGATAATTGCATTGAATGTATAGATGCAATTCGTGCTGCTCTAGGTTCAGGGTTTAAAGAGTATTTACAGGGTAACATACTTAAATACATATGGAGACACAAGTATAAGAATGGTGTAGAAGATTTAAAGAAAGCAAGATGGTATCTTGACAGGCTCATTGAGGCAGAGGTTAGCAATGATAGCTAAAATATTACTAACACTTGACATTGATGAAGAAGACTATAGGATGCCTTCAGATGGAAGGATAGAAGAAGAACTGCAAGAAGCAGTACATGAATTTGTATATGACATAGACGGCATGGAGATTAAATCTATGCGAGTAACAACGGAGTAATTAAATGAGCAACAACTATTTACCTACAGACTACCAAGCATTTATTCATACCTCACGGTATGCTCGTTGGTTAGAAGACGAGAACAGAAGGGAGACATGGCCTGAGACTGTACGTAGATACATGGACAATATTGTAAAGCCTATCGTGATAACTGAATCAGAATTTAAAAATATAGAGGATAGCATACTTAATCTTAGTGTCATGCCAAGCATGAGAGCCTTGATGACAGCAGGTGCTGCATTGAACCGTGACAACACAGCAGGCTACAACTGTAGCTACCTGCCAGTAGATGACCCTAAAGCATTTGATGAAGCTATGTACATACTGTTATGTGGTACAGGTGTAGGCTTCAGTGTTGAACGTCAGTACATACAGAACCTACCTGAAGTACCAGAGCTATCAGAGAGTGAGACTACAGTAGTTGTAAAGGATAGCAAGGAAGGCTGGGCTAAAGGACTGAGACAGGTTCTTGCTCTACTCTGGGCAGGAGAGATACCGAAGTGGGATGTCAGTCAGGTACGCCCTGCAGGAGCTAGGCTGAAAACGTTTGGTGGTAGAGCATCTGGCCCTGCACCATTAATTGACCTGTTTAACTTCTGTGTAAATACATTTAGATCTGCATCAGGTAGAAAGTTGTCATCAATAGAGTGTCATGACTTGATGTGTTACATTGGACAGATTGTTGTTGTAGGTGGTGTGCGTAGATCAGCCATGATCTCACTGTCCAATTTATCAGATGGTAGAATGAGACATGCTAAGTCAGGTAACTGGTGGGAGACAGCAGGACATAGAGCATTGGCGAATAACTCTGTCTGTTATACAGAAAAACCTGACTCAGAAACTTTCATGCGTGAGTGGCTTGCACTTGTTGAAAGTAAGTCAGGTGAACGAGGTGTCTTCAATAGACAGGCATGTAAAGTACTTGCAGAGCGTAGCGGTAGACGTGATCCAGACCACGAGTTCGGCACGAACCCCTGCTCAGAGATTAGCTTGAGGCCGTATCAATTCTGCAATCTAACTGAAGTCGTTGTACGTGCAACTGATACACTGAAAGACATTAAAAATAAAGTTGAGTCTGCTACGATACTAGGCACAATACAGTCTAAGTATACTAAGTTTCCTTATCTACGTAAGATATGGCAGCGTAATACTGAAGAGGAAAGATTGCTAGGCGTAAGTCTGACAGGTGTTATGGACAATCCTATTATGACATCAGCTAACAAGAACTTAGCTAGAGACTTAGAGAGCCTTAAACAACATGCCGTATACGTAAACTCTGTATGGTCTAAGCGACTGGGCATTGAACAGAGTACTGCTGTTACATGCTGTAAGCCATCAGGCACAGTGTCACAGTTAGTAGACTCTGCATCGGGCATACATGCCAGACACTCACTGCACTACATTAGAACTGTACGTGGAGATAACAAAGATCCTCTTACACAGTTTATGAAGTCTCAGGGCATACCGTTTGAGCCATGTGTTATGAAGCCTGACAGTACGACAGTGTTCAGCTTTCCTATTGCAGCACCAGCTAAGTCTGTCACACGTAATGACATGACAGCTATACAGCAGTTAGAGATGTGGCTCGTCTATCAAAGGCACTGGACAGAACACAAACCTTCTGTTACAATAACAGTTCGAGACAATGAGTGGATGGAAGTAGGTGCATTTGTTTATAGAAACTTTGATGAGATGAGTGGTGTGTCATTTTTACCACACTCTGATC
>UEXM01000821.1_pt1 | contig 28880 bp, 44 predicted proteins | sample 1796661 | NCBI WGS metagenome assembly UEXM01 (sample SAMEA4772469, study PRJEB27181) | metagenome
GCAAATATCAGGCAACCAATATTTCATATGCAACAGTTGACCCGAAATAATCGAAAAAAAATTTGGATATGAAAAGGGAGGACGTGCCGCAGCGCATCCCCCCTCCACATGAAAAACAAGTCACCCCTCAACGGGCGTTCACCAATATGCCTCTTCTACGTTTGTCATCCAACCTTGTTTGGTCTTTTTTGCGATCAGCCAATACCCACCGAGGCGGGGTTGGCCGAATCCTTTCTCAACCTCCCATCCTTTCACACCATCCCCAAACGCCTTGTACGAGCCACAACGAACGTGGTGGATGGTCTTCAAATGCCGTTTGTTTTGGCGTGACAACCTTTCCACGGTCATAGGTACGTGCCACTTGTTGTGGTCGTGACCTCGGACGATGAAGTCCGCATCCGGATACCGGGCCGTATCAATGTCGGCGTGAAGGACGCCCTTGGACCGAGGAGCATTGCCACCCATGCCGTGGTGGTAATGGATCAAGAATGAACGCTCCTCTGTCGTGTACTTCATTCGCCACCTGATCCACCCGGCGTATCCACCCAAAACAACCTTGGACCCAAGTGCGCGGAGGCCATCCACCATCCTTTGAGAAGGGTCGGTGTGCTGCCTCTTGCGGACATTCGTTTCGTGATTGCCCTGGGCGTAGGTCATGATGTTGTCCTTGTACGGCTCCAGGAACTTCACCCCGTCCGCGATGACGAGATCAAAGTAATCTTGTCCTCGATACTCGGGACGGAGGCCTCCAGGAAGGGTATTTCGAGGGTCGTATTTGCCCCCCATTAGATCCAGGAAGTCCCCGTTCAAATGGATGACGGCGTTCCTTTCAAGGGCTTGATCCAAATGGAGTTTCAGAAGGCTTCTATCGCAATGTGTGGAGTCGAAATGGACATCAGAGAGGATCAGCATGTAGGATGCTTCATCCCATTTCACCTCTCTTTGTACCTCGTGAATGTTTGCGGCGTGGTGTTTGAATATCATTTTCGTAGAAGGATAGGCAGAGAGGGAGGATGCCGACAAAACACATCACCACAATGGGCCATGTGATGCCGTCATCGGCTACTTGCGAGCAAGCAGTAAGTGCGATGGCCCCACCAACTGTTCGTTTGGCAGACCATCGGCGTAGATCACCTTTGGTTTTGAATGCTTCGGTCACATCGAACCTGGCAAGCATCCGAAGCAGGTCAGTCTTCGGGTTGTTTCTTCCTGCGGTCACCTGTGATGGCGGTAATGATGAGGTCGAAGTAACCGAATACCGGACGTGCGGGGTGGTCGGAAGGAAGGAGGTTCACAATGGCTTTCCAGAAGCCGAGGCCGGCCAAAAGAAGTTCGGCCCAATATTGAGAAACGAAATCGAGGAGGTCGTTTTGAATCATGGTGTATTGAATAAGAATGAATACTTGGATTTCACGTCAAATGAAGGACACGCCTTGGAACTGAATTCATTGTGGCCATGTAGCGAGAGAGGGCCAAATACCCTATTCAAACAATGCCACAAGTCCATGAAAGCCAATTCCTGGGCCGAGGTCATGTTGTCCGTTGGTTTGCGGGCTTCTGACACTCCTCCGGCGTAACATATACCCACCGAGTCATTGTGCCCTCTTACGTGCGCTCCTGCACGTCCCAAACTGCGTCCTATCTCTATTGTCCCGTCCCGTTGGATGAAGTAGTGATAACCGACATCGCTCCAACCGCGTTCGTCCACATGGATGCTTCGCACCCACTCAAGGTCGATGTCCATTGAAGGAGGTGTCGCGCTGCAATGCAGAATCACCCTCTTGCTTGCCAGGGCCTTCACTCGGTGATGCCCTTCTTGGCCAACATGATTTTGATCTCTTGGGTTGCATTCAGGAGTTCCTTCAGCGTGGATCTAAATTCATCGCGCTCGGACTCCATTAGAGAGATTCGGCCTTTCAATTTACCGACCTCCTGTTGCATCTTGGCCCATATACCTACCAACCCCGCGATCAAAGTCACCGCCTCGAATATGGTTACTTCATTCATCTCTCCAGGGCTTCAATGCGTTGGAGAAGGCGATCAATCACCGCGAAGAGGGTGTGATCGTCGTTGATATTGGTTGCTTCTTCGTCGGTTAGAAATGCCTGTGCAGAAGGATAGAGTGCAAGTAGTTCGTTCTTGGTCATGTCAGTAGGAATCGCATTGAGAAACTAAAGCCGAGAACCGTTGTGGTTGATCCGGCCAGGGTCACGCCCAAACTCATTTGACTACTTGAGGTGTAATCAAAGTCGGAGGTGTTGAAATTGAAAACGAGCGACCCGTAAGAGGCATCGGTTGCAGCCAAAGGGCCGTTCGTAGAGGAGCCGAGATTCTGATCCGGTCCAGGAGTATTGTTGAAATCAAACGCGCTCAAATTGATTGTGCGACCCGTTGACCCCCTTTGATAGATCACCGCAACATCGTACAAACGGCAATTGGCCGGCAAGGCGAGGCGTGAATACCACTGTGCCACAGATGATTCTATTTGCGAAGCACCCGAACAAGGAAGGTAGAAGAATGTGCCTGTACTCGAGATGTAAGCCCCACCAGAGTAGGTCAAAAATTGATCACCCCCTCCGACGAGATTACTGTACTGAATCTTCTTGTTGGTTCCGGATGCTCCAAAGGTGGTGTCACTTACGTCGACGACTTGGATGAGGTCGTCCGCTGCGGGCGTTGTTGCCAGTTCCGACAACTGTGATATTTTCCGTGAGGCCATGTTTCTTCAAATAGGTTTTCAGTAGTTCAATATTGCGAAGGGTGCGCTTGTCTTTCTTCATGTGGTTACGCCGAGGAGTTGGCGGGCGATTTTGAGCATCTCGCTTTCGTAGGTCGGATCAAGGTTGAGGCCCTGGGTGTAGTTCCTCCTGCGAGGGGAAAGGTTAGGGAAGGTGTTCGAAGTGAATTCAGCAAATGAGGTCGAATTGGCTTGGAGGTAATCAAGCATCCTCTCTTTGTGAAACGCCCCCAAATTGTCCGCGCGATTGATCAGGCCGCGAATATCCTCGGAGGAGGCCGGAGAGGCTTGTTCTCCTGCTGCGGTGGTTGCGCTATTGTGCGAAAGGGCCGTCCTCAAATGAGGGATCACTTCAGAGAAGGAGTATTGGACAAGGCACGGTTGGACGTAATTCTCAAGAAGGGCCAAATACGCTCCGGTCACACTTCCGGCCTGAATCTTCTTGATTAGGGCTTCGTACAGATTTGTACCCAACGAAGGCAAGATATGGCGTTCCTGGGCGTTGAGAATGCAAGGTGAAAGAAGGTCATCGTCAATGCTTCGCCCCATTGGGGTGGCCTGTTTCACATAGTCAGGAGAGGCCAGGAGTGTGAATGTTGTAGCCATTATCGTGCGTCACTTGGTAGGTTAGGATTGTTCGGAGAGAAGCCCTTGCGAGGCATCACATTGGGCTGCATTGCAACCTTCTTGTCGTTGGTTGGAAGCCTGTATTCGGCCCTTTGATTTGCCGGAAGGTCCCGGATGGTTTCATTGATCAATTTGCGAGCCTGGTTGACCGAGATCCGTTTGTTGTCGCGTTGCAAATACGTTTCACGAAGCCAAAAGTGGCGGCATCGTGGCCCGCCTTTGTATAACCAAATGTCGTAGGATGCGGCCCCACCCTCTCCAAAACCTGGATTTGCATCTCGGTTCTCATCGATGTCCTCCTTTCGGTACACCTTACCTGACTGCAACATCTTGCGGCAGAAGTCACGCGATTTGTTCCTTTGACTGTCGGGTGGATCACCTGCATACCTGTACCGGACTTTCAAGAGGGGTGAATCCTGGTCCTCGCTGACTCCGGATGCCGTTGACGGGCCTGGTATAGTCCTGGCAAAGGTTTGCAAGGCTACGTCCAAAAGAGGTTCTGAAACGTAGTCCACCTTGCGTGAATCAATGAGTTCGTATGTATCCATGTCCACCTCTTCACCTGCTTCAATTAAGCGGTCGGCGGCACTCTCCATTGAGAAGGCTTCTTCTGAAACCTTCCATGCAGCCCCCATCTCTTCTTCGGGTGCATTCAGATCCAAGAAGTCCGCCGGGCGCAAAGGCTTGAAGAACAGATCCAGGTTGATTCCGTTCGTGCTGAATACCGGAGAAAGGCCATTGAGAAGGAGGTTTTGGAAGGGCACAACAACGGTGTTGGTGAAAAGAGAATAGCTATCTCTCAACTCGTCGGCATTGTTGCCGAATCCATTGCCGTCACCCCGCACCCCAAACAACAAAGGAGAGGTCACCCTGTGGCCCGAGAGGACCTTTGAAGCAACCTCCGAAGAAAGGTATTCGTAGAGTCCATCGCTTCCGTTGGTTTGGATCGGGGTGAAGGTCGGTGCGGTATCCTGACCGTCATTGAATGTGATCAGAAGTTTGCCGGCGTTGTCGGCCCCGCTGAACTTGTCCATCACCTTCCTCTCGATTTCAAACCTCTCTTCATCTGTTGGGATGCCATTGGAGAAATTGAGCATGAGGCTCGGGAAGAGGCCGTTCTTAATATTCTGAAGGTGAAAGGTTTGGATCTCTTTGTCCAGTTCGATGTATCCGGTGCTTCCTTGGTAGTCAGGAAGGCCGTAGTAGTGGAATGAAGGGGCGTATCGCTTAATGTGAAGCACTCGGCTCGCTTCGGTCCTATCTTCCAAATCGAACGCCTTAATGGGTATCGGCTTCGTCCGAGAGTTCCAGGTAGTTGCGTAGAAGAACAACTCAACATCACCGCTTGCATCGGCCAACCCTGATCGCACACAATGGACCGGAAGGTGTTTCATTTCGGCCACACGCGTCCTGTCCCGGCTCCAAATCGTGTTGATGTAGCACTGACCATAGAGTTTCAGATCCAATGCAACCTTCTTCAGGAGGTCGTCAGTCGAGTCATTGAGAAGGGTTTGAAGTCGTAGCCATTGTTCCTTGTTTCCATCGTTCAATTCACGGTCCGTGGCTTCCAAACCTTCTCCGTAGATCATGTCCCCTACACCGGCGACAATGGCCGAGTGGATGCTTGATTGAAGGAACAACCTTTCCAGGTATTGGCCGTACATATCATCGGCCCCGTAGGCGACCCATTGGCGGCCTTGCTTCTCTTCGAATACCGGGACTTCGTGGGTCGGGACATCAAGGATGCTGAACTGTTGTTTCATCTTTCAAAGGTTTCAAATTCTACGTCTGTCGTGGGGGCGTTGTATTCCACGTATCCGGCCTCAACTGTATCTCTCTCCAAATATGCAACACCTACGTCAATCATCACCGGATTCTCACTCCGTGAGTTGGCTTGATAGAGGATGTACGAGTAATATCCGGCAGGGAAGTCAGGCCCGACCAATTTGATCACCCCTGCATTCAGATCTTCTGTGCCCGTGGTGACCACCTGCAACGTCATCTTCACCGCCCTGGGCGCATCCCCATACGATTGTGTCGAGGCCGAGGTTGTTTTCGATTGTTGAGTGGTCCTTCCCTTCAGGGTCAACTGCAATTGGCCGGTGTTAATTCCACTCGTCGGATAGGGCAATTCAATGCGTGGCGAGAACACCAAGGTATTCGTGAAGCCTGAACGTAGTTGGATCATGCTTTCAGATATAGCCGGCTTCGATTTGTTCCAAAAGAAAGCCCCCCGGCGTTCCGAGGGGCTTCCAACTGATGAATTGAATCTTATTTGCTGCTCCTTACGAAGGATTCGTCACGGTGTAGACCGTACCTGTAATCGAATCGAAAGGCCAATTTGCAGCGGTTGCGTCTGCGCTTGCGGCAACAAGAAGTGGCAATGTAGCCTCTGAACCTGTAATCGACAACGTATAGCCATTTAGATCTGCGCGGGCCGTTCCCGAGGATGCGGTTCCGGCGGTCACTTGGACTCCGTTTTTGGCTCCGAGTGTCCACACATTGTCGTTGGCATCCAGGACGTAAACGGTCATCAATGTCCCCACCACGTTGGCCAGTTCGGCATTGTCGGCAGAGGTCATCGAGTGAAGGGTCAACTCACAAGCGGTATCGTATGCAGCGGACCCCGCTTCTGCAGCGTTGATCGTAACTGTGAACGAAGATGATTGTGGTCGCACATCGTACCGGAATACGGTTGCCGACTCTCCAATAGCCGTGAAGGTATTGGTGGAGGCAGTCACCGTCAGGCCCGCGTAGAAACTTGGGCTGAAGGTTTGCAAGTAGACGGCTTTGATTCCACCTACTTGATCGCGGCAATTAAGTCCGCGGGCGGCCGTTACTGAACATGGCATATTATGCGCGGTATGTACCCAACACTACATCGGCTCCAATGCCGTGTTGGACTCCGGCAGAGTAGCGCATTACGAATCGAATATTGTCGGAACCATCGATCGGGCTGCGGTCGATGACCTGTACCTCGCTTGTGTTAGAGAGGATGTTGCTACCGAAGTTCAAGTTGCCTTTGTATGTGGCCACAACGGTGTCGTCCTGGATACCTGGGCATGCGTAGATCGGGTAACCGAAGATGTTTGAAGGCTTCTCGTTGGCCGAGTAGTCGAGTTGGTATCCGGAAGCACCCAGGGCCTGGTGGTACAAGAATGATGTCTTGTGGTTCACGTAGACCGCGAAGTCAGGATGCCCAATGACTTGAGAGGGGACCGCGTCCAAAACCTGCTCCAATTTGGCAACAACGTTGCCCTTGGTCAAGGCCGCAGCGATGGTCACATCGTTCACGGTCGCATCCTGCACGAGCGTTCCACCTGCGAAAGCCGGATCAGCAACCGCGTCGGAAGCAAAACCTGTGAACTGACCTGAAGTGGCCGTATCACCTGTCCAGATGTTGTTCTCGATCTGTTGACCCACGAGGCCGGCAATGTGTGAGATCACGAATTCCTCAAATGAAGGAGGCAGTTGGCCGTTCAAAGAGTTGCCGGTTTGGGTGGCCTGGTATCCTGTGCGAAGGGTAGCCTTGCAAAGGTCAATGTTGACCATGAATTCCTCGACCTCGAGGACGCGTTCGGCCAACGTGACCGTGCCACCATCGGTGAAGTCACACGTGGCATCCACGATGAGGTTTTCACCCAACACCGTGTTCATCACGGCCTTGTAAGGCACGTTGTCCAGGACGTTGATCCAATTGTTTGAAAGGGTCTTGCCGGACTTGAGGGCTGCGGCAATGTAGCCGGCCCATTCGCCGCCGTAGGAGGGTGTCCCCATTGCGGGGCCATCAAATTCGAAACGCTTGGCGAGGTCTTTCCATTGTTTGCCTTCGCCTGAACGCTCCTGAGAGAGTTTGTTCAAATACTTCATTTGGGTTATTTGTATGAGTTCATAATAAGCCAAGCACGCTCCTGGGCGTTCCTTGGGTTGGAGGGGACTTGTTGGGACATCTCGGTCGGTGTCACCTGAACCCCTTCCGAGGCCGGTTCTGTTTCGAGGCGATCCAAACGAGCGAGGATCACATCAAGCACCTGCGAAACCTCCTTTGCAAACGAGTTCAATTCCGCTGCGAAGTTTTCGGTTTGCTCGACTGTCTGCTCGGACATTTCTTCTTCCTTCTTGTCGTATAGCTTCGATACGGCTTGGAGGATGCGATTCATCATTGCGTCATCGACATCATCTCCGAGTTCGGCTTTCAATGCCGAGGCCATTTCGTCTTCTTTGTCTTCGAGTTCTACTTCGATTTCGACTTCCATTTCTTCCTCCACAACCTCTTCCGCTGCTTCCTCTGCCACCTCTTCTTCTCCGAGGGATGCGATCCGGCCTTCTGCGATAGTCAACTTCGTTCCGTCCTCCAGGGTGTAGGTCCCATCATCGAGGTCGGCTGCTTCTCCTGCATCGTTCATCACCTTGACCTCAACGCCAATGGCCATGGATTCGGCTTCTGTTACAACGACCCGACCATCGTCGAGGCTTGCTTCCGCATAGAATTTGGAGAGGCGAGGCAGATTGAGGAGGCCTCGAATAGCTTGAATTGTGTCAGACATTGTGTATGGATTTCTTGCTTGTGGATATAGCAAGGCCCCACCTGTTTCCTTTGAAGGCAAGGAAGGCCCCTCAAATCACTTCTCCAGGGCCTTCAGTTTGGATGTCGCCCACCGCAGTCCAGACTTGCCACCCCAAAGAAGGTAGGATATTGTGCCGCAGGTTGTCGTGGCATTTGGGTCGTAGTTCTCTTCGTGGCGTGAGAGAAAGGATTTCATCCGGGTGATGGTTTCCTTGCTAATGGGTTCACCGTTGGCCAATTGTTGAGCGCGGACCTTGCCCGTTTGAGTAGCGCATTTGTTGCCGTTGTTCTCGTTCAATTCAATGCCCCTCTTTGCGTTGTTGGATACAGATTGAGGATAGTCCGAATACGACTCCATCACAATGCGTTGTCCGGCCTTCCTCCTCTTATCCTTCTTGATCAAGGCTTTGGCCAGTTTCTCCGGATGCGTTTCACATGGCATCCAAACCTCCTTTCCATCGAGGTTGTGGGTATGTGACCCAACGCAGTTCAAGAACAACTCTCCAAAGAGTTCGGCCTCCTCCTGGGTTTCGAATAGGGGCATATTGTCGAGCATTCCAAGTGGCTCCATCTCCTCCAACACGATGTCCTTCAACTGAAGCAATGTGTCCGGATCATCCGGGCAATGGGCGCAAGGCTTCCTCATATCGATGGCACCGGCCTCAATCACTTGATCCACAAAGTATCCTTCAATGCTGAAACCGCGTACATCGCCATCTTTGACCTTGTTCCACACCTGGGCGTTGTTCACCTTCACGGAAAGCATCCATGTCCCCACCGGCAAAGAGAAGCCGTAGAGGGCTGCTTTGTCCTTCTCGGCATCGGCAATGATCCACGACTCCACCACGGTCAAGTTGTCGATAGAATCCTCGTGTTCGATTGTGTGGCTATTCGTTCGCTCCTCGCGCATGTACCTCTCGGAGGCCTGGCGTATGGTTGCGGGGCTGAAAAACACCTCGTACTCTTCTCCGGTCGCTTGATCCAACCGAGGGATCATCTTGTCGGGGATCAAAGCGGGGCCAACGAGCATCCTTTGGTCTTCGTCCAATTTGGCCAATACGTACATATCACGACCGAAGAAAACGAAGTTCTCTTCAATGGCCGGGAACTCGACAAGAGATACGGCCTGGATGCCCATGAGGTCCATATCCTCATCAATGAGTAGTTCTACTGTTTTCACAATGTTGCTTGATTTGCGAGTTGAGAATCCAACTGTTGTGCATTCGTTACGTCGGTCGATATGACATAGGCCTTGATGGGTTGTTGTCCCGTTTGAGAACCTTCAGGCGTGGGGGTGGTTCCTCCCGGTGCGAAGTTCTGTTGACCGGGTAGATCTCCTGTTGTACCCAAGGTCAGGGCAAAGGGTGCGGGGCCTTCTGATCCACCTGACGCCGACCCAAGTGATCCGGTATCCAATCCGGTATCTCCTGTGTTTGTGGAACTTGATTCAAATTGCATTTGATTGATCTTCTTCAATTGCAATGCACCCGAGGCCGCAGCGATCGCCGCTCCTGGGATTCCTGCCGGAAAACCGAGGCCAACGGGAGGGGCGGCCAACGCTGCAATCACCGCCGAAGCGGTTGAGGCAATGACCCCGGCCTTCTGAATCTTCTTACCTCTATCGAAGCGTTGTTTGGCCGTCTTTTCATCCTGGTCGTTGGATGCTTCATTGAATCCCTGGGCAATGGCGAGGGCCTGTTGTGCGAAGTCAAGTGTGGCCAGGATAGACTTGTTCTTTTGCTCAACGCTTTTGTCGATTGAAGCCTTCTCCGCATCGGCTTCCTCCTTCCGGTACTTGTCGTTGATCGCGGCCTTCTTGTCCGCCAATTCCTTTTCCAACTGTTCCTCTCCTTCTCCGAATTGACGAGCCAACGCCAACTTCTTTTCGTATTCGGCTTGCAAGGCCATCAGTTCGGACTCCTCTTCCGAGGCCAATGCTTCTTTCAATGCCAAACGGTCGGCCGCTTCCTGGGCTTTCCTCTTCTCTTCCTCGGCCACAAGGACATCATCGTACTTTTTGACCAGGGCGTTCCGTGCCGCGAGGTAGGCTTCAAGTGCAGCCTTCTGAAGCCCTTCATCATCCCCGGCAATGGCTACCTGTTGATCGTACTTCTCCATGAGGACCTGCTCCTCTTTGTCGAATCCCGCCAAGGATGCTTTGTACAAATCATCAGCCAATTTCTGCCTCGCATCCAAACGCTTCTGTTCGGCATCGGCAACGGCCTTGTCTGCCGCCTCCTGCTCCTTGGCCGCAGCCTTGCGTTCGGCTTCGATTTGCTTATTCACCCTCAACAGTTCCCTTGCGGTGGCTCTTTGGGCGTTCAAACGCGATGCACGTTGCCTGTTGACCGCTGCGGTTGCTTCCGCTTCCGCATCGAGGGCCTCCTGGGTGGATCGCGCCAGTTTGTTCTCCTCAATCGTCGCGTCCCTTCGCAATTCGAGAACCTCGGTTTCGGCCTCCAATAGTTGTTCCTCCAACGCTTGTGCATCCAAGAGTGCTTGCCTTCTTTGCTCCGCACTGTACTCTTCCTCCTGACGCGAGATAAGCCGTTTCTCTGCGATTTGGCTTTCAAGCAAGGATCTGTCCACAAGCAACTTGCGTTCGAGCCTGGTGGCCTTGTTTCGCATCTGTGCGATCTCATCGGCTATCTTGGCTTCATCCGCAAGGTTCTTGGCAAAGTCCTTTGCAGCATTGACCGCATCCCCCACCTTCTCGGTGTAGTCCTCTACACCCAAAGTCACCTTGGCCATTGCGTCCGCCGCCGTGGTTGCCGCGCCCTTGAAATCACCCTCAAACACCTTCTGAATAGCCGAGGCCAAATTCGGGATCAATTCCAAGAGGCCCATGAACCTGTTGACGATTTGGTCCTTGATGAGGTTGGCGAAATCCTGAACGGCCTTCTGTGGGTTCTTGAAAGCGTTGATCAGGAATTCACCGAAGTCGGCCACGAGGTCCATGAGATTGTCCACGACAGATCCAAGAACCCCCATGATTCGATTGAAGGTTTCGGCCCCCTCCTCGCTTGATTTGAACGCCGTAATGAGCGAACCAATGATCAGCACCAACGCACCTATACCGGTGGCCATTACGGCCCCCCGTAGGGTCTTCATTGAGGTGATGCCGGTCTTCACTCCTTTGACCAAGGATTTGAAACCACTAATCGCCCCGCCGGTCATTCCGTCAAACGAACCACCGAGATCATCGGCGGCCTGAACTGACTCCTCTGTGGAGTTGGTGACCTCCTTTTGGGCCTTGGCTACGTCCTTGGTTTCCTTCTCCAGGCCGTCCATGGCCTTCGTGACCTTGTTCACATCGGAAGCGGCCTTGTCGGCTCCTTCCATGACCATCTTCGCCTTGAATTCAGTTGCCATGTTTTTTCAGTTTTAGGAGGATGCGGAATCGATGCCAAAATTTGCGCCACCCCCTGGCCTGGTGGTAGCCGTAGAAGTCCAACGCGTATTTGTGATCCACGTATTCACCCTGTTGACCTAATTCGATCACCTTGGGTATGGCCTCGGTCATTCTTTCAACGTAGTTTCTCATATCTCTTCGGTAGATAGGTGGTTCCCGTCTTCAGTTTCCATCGGTGGGCTGCTCTCCAAAAGGAGTAGGGTGTCGGTCGAGTTGAACGCGCTGAAGTCCTGCCATGTGGCTTGCACATCGAGTACCCAATGGATCGTGCAATCGGCTTGTCCTTGGCATCGAATTGCAACCGCATCCAATGTGACTGTTTCGCCTGACTTTGTTCCGGCAACGGCTCCAATTGCCCTTCCTGTTGCAACCGTGTCAGATGTTTGTTGAATCTCCGTGCTTGCGACAATGGACACGACACCTCCTACGTTCTTGGCCACAACGGACTGTTGAATGTAGGTAGTGGTCCCGACCGGGTTGCGGCCTGATATATCAATCCCCAAACCGTGGATCATGAATCTGACCAGGGTGTTGGTCGGCATAATGATTCCAGGGCCTTCATCGTCCCTGACCGTAGCCGTTTCGATCAATGCGCCTACCGTGGTCGCGGTCAACACAAGCCTTTGGACGCTGCTTTGGATGCGTCTATCTCTGTCGAGCATCTCCCACGAGAGGCCTTGCTGAACCGGCGGGAAGATACCCGAGTTGAACACGTTCACATTGCGGAACAGTCTTTGATCCATAGGGTCGTCAAAGAGGGTGGGGCTATTCACCGGCCGGATCTGCGACCCTCGGCCTGTGCTTGAAGCACTCCTCTGAAGTCCCCAATAGCAATCTGTCCCGTCCCAATTGAATCCAAACTCTGTGCAACACACCTCCGTTGCGGCGATGGCCCCTCCCAAATCATTGGCAAAATTCACCGTTCCATCGGGTGCGCTGAACGAGGATGCTGCTTCACATTCATCGTTGCCTGAAGGATACAGAACGCCCGAGGAAACCTCAACCGGCAACTTGAAGAGGGTGACGACCGTGAGTTGCTCCTGCGACAGATTGAAGTTGCTGATTGAGATGATTCGATACAAGGTGTTGGCTACCCTGACAGCCTTATTGAAATCGAAATCCACTACGTCTTGAGGCGTGAGGTAGAAAGAGGCGGTGACCTTGCGGCCATCCTTGTTGTACATCTGTTGGACGGTGGTGTTCCAATACTTCTGTACGAAGCCAGGAGAGAGGCCTTCGTTGCCAAGGGCCGTGGTCAGATTCCAAGTGGGTTGCCACCATACGGCCACGCCTGTGGCATCCGGCTCAAATTTGGTATATGGTCCAAATTGTGCAACACTGTTGATCTGTTGTCCTCCAATGTATATTGGGTCAGGACTGAGGACGGTGTTGGTGTTTGTGCGGAACAAAAGGATAGGAGGAAAGGTGGTGGGCTCAACCGTTCCATCTTGCTTGTCCTTCCATAGCTGCGGGATCGGATGCAGCCGGACGGAGGATGCGCCATTGAAGGAATCGACCGAAGGGATAGGGGCGTACTGATAGGACCCGAATACGCTTTCAAATGCCTTCTCTGACGTTGTGAAGTCATCCTCATTGTCCAGGACATAGGAGCCGAGTTCTGTGCCGAGGGTGTTCCGACTATATGCTGACCCCCATGTGTCGTTCTGCTTGTCCGAGAAACGCAAGTATCTCGTTGTGTAGGTGCTTGGTGGATCAACCAAGATCTGACTTTCGGTATCCATCTTGTCCGTCCAATCGAGGACCTCGGAAGAAGAGGTCACATTGGGGGCCGGTTTGAAAAGCACATCGCCCGAAGCATCCTGTTTGATGACATAGTTGTATCTCATCAGGATATTCTTGATGAAATCTGCCTGTGTCAAATTGGGCATACACGCCTTCATTTGGACCGGTGAAATGGTCGTTTGGCTATTCACGCTCACAAGGGTGAAATAGGTTTCGTCACTCTGGTATGATGGGGTGATTACCGGTCCGGGACCTGTGCCGGATACCCTTCTCATTTTGAGTTGCAGGAACTCATTTTGATCCATGTCCAATCCCCAAATGCTGAACACGTAGTACCCTTGTGCAAGGGTGCTAATCACATTGGGTGGTGGAACGCTCAAAGTGATTGTCTTTACGGTTACACCGGACCTCTCCGCAGTGAATTCATAGGTCTGATACACACTGTTGAACTGACCGGAATTGTCCAAAAGCAGACGACCCGAGAAGTTGAATGTGCCATCGGACGGGGCCTGAAAGAATCCAGATACTCCAAAGACAGTCCATAGACCTTCGGGATCATAGAACCCTGTGCCACTATCGTTTGGAAACGGAAGGATGACCGGTGCGCTACTATTCGGCAAGGTTTGAGTCGTTGTGTATCCTGTTCGAAATCCTGTCCACGGCCTGATGGGTAGCTCCTTTGTTTCGGTGGCCAGGAGCATGTACAAATTGGCGTATTCATCCACACTCGACAACGCCCCTACATCGATGTTGACCCCCTGTGCATTTGCAATCTTATTGATCAAAGCAGGGACCTTGTAAGCCGGCTTCAAATCCCTTCCGGTGATAGATCCATTTGCCACCGCGAGGCCCGAACCGTTGATGCTGTCAAAGGTCACCCTACCTGTATCGGGGCCGTTGCCGTAGTCCGCTATCGGGATCATGACGTGACCTGCTCCTGTTCCACCTATTGTGATGTCCAGGGCCGCGTTCTGACCCTGTTGGACATTGAGGTCCGTTGGGTAATAATCGGCGTCATCTTGCGCATCGAATAGGTCGCTCAAAGTAGCGGAACCCAGGGCCGTGAAGAAGTCGGCCTCTTTTGAGTTCACATTGACTTGATAGGTCTTGTTGGTCAAAGAGAGATTGAGCAGCCGGAGGATGCCGTCAAAGACCAAAGAAGAATCCACATACACCTCGACCAAAACACTCTTGCGTGGATCAAAGGAATTGACTTGGGCATTCACATCGTAGTACGACTCAAAGAACCTGTTGTTGTTCCTGGTCATAGGCAAGGTGAATGCTTGCGAATATGGGGCCTTCCTCTCGAAGATGTCGGGTGGTTGTTGACCCTGAAAGTTGAGTTGGATTTGGGCGGACTGATCCACGTCCAAAACAAAGGATGTGGCCGTGCTTGAGGTTTTGGCGACTATCCGGATCATGTGATTTGGTCGTTAGCAAATTGGATAGTCAGGGTCACATTGATCTGCTTGGCGTCCCGGAAGTTCCTTCGGGTCAACGCTTTGGTCGAGATTAGGATGCGAGATACATCTCTGGCCGCCGCCCCTGCGATGTTTGAGATCAAGAAGGTGTCGGGACTCGTTAGGAGGTCTTCAAATTGGGTTTGGGCCTGTTCGGGTATCCATCCCGAGGTCAACGTCCAGGACCTTACGGAAGAGGTTTGGTAGGGTCGCGCACCCATCTTCAAAGGATCAACGTCAAATTGATCCGAAGCCTGTGCCGTGTTCCAATTGCCGGCCACCGGCTTGAAGTTCTTGGAGGATGCTTGAAGGTTCTGTGACCGGCTTCCGGTCATCACTATTGTTTGGTACGAACCGAGTGCGTCCCTGTAGTACAAAAGAATGTTAGTTCCAGGCACACAATCGTCCGACTCCACAGCGTCATAGCTTTGAAAAACGAGGGTGGCCCCAACTTGGTTGAGGGGGTCAACGGCTGCGGTGTGAAATGAGATGCTGTAGTACTCGCAAAGTAAGGCCTTTACAAAGAGAGTTGTGCTCATCCCCGCAGAGTGATACACAAGGTTCCAATACCCAATACCGACCCTCTGTTGCCAATTTACTGTTCCTACTGCTCCTGATGGAAGGCCGAGGTTGGAACGTGTCAATACTTCTTCATCTATTGTTTCGCCCGCTGCGTTATAGAAAAGAAACTGCGCACGCTCAACCTTGTGTGAAAGGTCTTCAGTGTGTGGGAGGGCTACCTGTGTGAAGGGTTGACTACCGAGGTATTGGCAGTTGTTAGATGATTTCGCGTCACCGCTTAATTCCATACCCAAATCAGGGATGAAAGGCAAACCTGATGTTGACCTGACATTGCTGAATTGATTATGAGTACCAGAGGCAAGAATTGTATTGGAATCCGGTTTGAAATTTTCATTTCTTATCCATGAACTCGTTGACTGTTTCAGGTTTCCACTCTGATAGTCAGGCGAGCCGTTGGTATGGTCCACACCAAAGAATCCTGGCCGCATATTCTTTGCGAGCATTGCGAAACAATTTACCGCCGTTAAGGGTGTTTCGTTGACTACTGTTCCGGCCCCATTTAGGTACCGGCCCTTGAGGATCAATTCGAACCTTCGGGCCGAACCATCATCCTGGGCTACGGCCTGTTCGATTACGGGGTTCATTTCGAGCATATCTCGGCACACTTTTGATACGTCAAAATAACCGCATCCGGAAGCGTTGGGAGGAACAGAGAGGGTCACTGAGGTGGAAGCACCTGAAACCTTGACCTCGCATTGAAACCGGTATTGATTAGATCCACTTTGTGTAGATGATGCCCCAATCATTATCGGGGCGTCGACCGAAAACACCTGTGTTGTCCCGGGGATGAGAATTGATGTGAGTGCCATTCTTTTTTTTACTGTTCGTTTTTGTTCGCGGCCTGTAGTAGGTCCTCTCCAAATGCTTGGGCGATTTCACCCCCGTATTTGCCCATTAGATACTCTCCTGTGTCCGAGATGAAGTGGGTGGGTGCAAGGCCTTTGAAGTAGATGCTTCTTGCAATGACGAACGCCGTTGCTTTGGAGGTCGTGTACCTACCCTTCTTGTCCCTGGCTTGAATCCCCTTCCTTTTGACCCACGGTAGGATGCTGCTGATGGGTGGTTGCTTTTCGCGAAACCTGAAAGGTGATTCGGCTTGCCTCTTGTATGGGTTGGACTTCTTCCCTTGGACTCCTTGGTCCACGAATTGCCAATATGTTTTCTGCGGGGTGATGTCCACAAAGGGTTCGTTGGCCTTAACACCTACCTCGACCTTCATGCTTGTCCTCAAACCTCCTTGGTCCTTCCTTGCGAAAGGTTTGAAGTTGTCGAGTCGATACCGCGCATTGCGTACCCACAAATCTCCGACACGCTTCAATGTCTTCTCTGTTTGGATCAGGTCCACCTTCATCCCACCTGCGTTGATCTTCATCAGTCAACGGAAAGAGGTACGAGGCACAAATTGTTCTCGTTGTCCATCGTAAGAGTGACCGTGGCCATCCACCCGACCAAATGCTCCTTGTATTTGGCGGTGAAAGGTGTTGCGTTGACCGGCAATGTGAGGTCGGTCCTGGGCATGAATCCTTTGTTGCCTGAATCAAACGCATCGTGATTCTTCAGGAGGCTAATGCAGTCCCGCAAGATGGAGAGTGTTTGGTATTGTGCCGTCATCACCTCAAATTTCCTGTTGGTCGGATCAGGTAGTTCCAGGACGATTTCGGCCACAATCAATTCGATGTCGATTGCAGCGGTCCCCTCGTCGAAGGATGCTTGTCCAAATCCATAGAAAACGAAAGGAAGTTCCTTGGGGTCGATCTCTTCCAAATCCACGTTCTCATCTGTGCCGCAAAAGATGCCGTTGACCTGCTCGTGGGCTTGAAGGAACGAATCCAGTTTCTCCACAATGGAGAAGAAGGTGTTGTCTTGCTTAGGAAGTTGCATCTGTGCCGAAGTTGTTTCTCTTTGATATAGATAGATCCAATTCGTAGCACAGGAAGGTGAACGCCTCCCGGATGCCGAGGTCGGTCACCGCTGCGATTTTGAGGATGTCGCCACCTGCGAGGTGGTAGAGGGTTGCATACCAACCCCATTTCTCTGCGAGGGTGTTCCCGCCTCCTTCTCCTCCTACTTCAAAGAGAGGGTTGAACTCTTCACGAAGTTGACCCCTAACAACAAAAAAAAATTGAGAGAACCCAGGACCGCATCCAAAGGCATATTGATCAGAGGCTTGGTGTCCTCGTTTCCTGTGTACGGCCTGATCTCATATAGAGGTCCTGATTCTTGGACCACCGGCCTGTATAGAATGGACATGATCTTTGGAAGGTTGTCCATTGGATCGCTGCATAAGGTTTCGAGGTCCACGAATTCACCTACCGACAATTCAGCAAGGTTTGGGTGGAAACCGTATTTGACGCCATTTAAGGTGATGAAACGCTTCCAATCATACTTGTCCTCATCCGTGTACTCGATCACGTCGAGAAACGCTTTAATTTGCGTCAGAGAGGCCTTCTCCATCCTCGACACATCTTCCTCCTTGATGTTGCATAGGATAGCCACCTGTTTGGTGGTGTCGCTTTGATCCACCTTTGAGAGGGCGATGTACTGACCCAGGGTGATGTCCTCAATGGTGGTTGGTACCGTTACGTTCATGCGATGAAATATTTGCCGCTTCTGTTTGTTGCCAACTTATTCAGGCACACGTATCGCAGGGCATCGATGGCGTGATTGAATTCGTCTACGGGTTGATTGATTTGCCTTCCATTCTTATCCGTGAGCCACTTGTAATTGTGCATCTCTTTGATCAGGTTTGCACTTGAGTTGGTCACGTGAAGTTTGTGCCGTTTGAGGATGTCGATTCCAACCTTGACCGAATCCCTACCCTTGCGAGCCGGCTTGATGTTGTATCCGCTGCGGAAGAGTTCCTCAATGCTTTTGGGTTCAGCCGAATCGGCAATCACCTCGGTGCGGTCTTGGATGAGTGGCCGAAAAGCATCCGCCAGGTCCATGTTGGTCATTCCTGTTTGGTACAACAGTTCCTCGAAGTAGAGGTCATGGCCTGTTTTGTACACCGCGATCAAAGCGGTTGGATCGTTCGTGAATCCCCAGTCCAAACCGTAGGCCACAAGTTTGCATTCACTTGGAACCTTCTCCACCTTTGTGAAGGTTGGAAACACCGCCGCGACATTGAGGCCCCTTTCACCGAGGCCATAGATTCGCCAATAATTGTCGTCGGTATCCCGAAGCCTTTCAATCTCATCGATGATGGTTTGATCGAGGAACGGGTTGTCCTTGTATGTGGTTTGGAAGAAGGCACAATCGGATCGGGTCAAAACATCATCGTAGATCCACGAGAAGAAATCACTTGGGTTGTAATCGAGAATCATCGTGACCGTTGTGCGGAGGTTCAACTGTCTGAAATCCTCTAACGTCAATTCATTGGCCTCGTTGATGAAACACACTTGTCGTTTCCGGCCTCTCAATTTTTGGGGTTGATCCGCCGAGATGAATTCGATGAGGTTGCCGAATAGGTTGTAGGTGTTTTGGCTCTTGTTGTGGCCGACCTCATCGTACCAATCCTCGTTCTCTAATATGGTGAAGAAATCCCGCATAACGGATGCTCGGAGGGCCGGCATGGTTTTGCGCACGATGGTGAAAACCCATCCGCAGTTCGCATTCTCGGCACACCACTCAATCAGGGCCTGACATATCGAGAAGGTCTTGCCGCTTCTCGTGCCGCCCTGGTGGACTTGGATGCGCGTTCCTGCCGCTTTGACATCGTAGTATGTCTTTGGCTGCTTCATTCATCTTGGCCATACCAAGAAGGCTTCTTCAGAGGTTCCGTGATCATCATCTCCTGACTCTCAATGTATCCGCGCTTCTTGCCTTTGGTTTTGAGGTAGAAGATGGTCATAGGAACTGACCCCTCTTGGATGAGGTTGAAAGCACGGGACTCAACGAAGTCCAATGCTTCTTCTGTGATCTCATCCACTTGCGCTTTGAAGTCGGCATCCTTACACCATTCATAGAATTGGGTGCGTGATACGTTGGCTTGTTTGCAAGCAGGAGCAACCACGCCCAGGGTCTTGCCGAGGGCTTGAAGTACGGCCTGTTGTTTGGTCTTGTTTGCCATTAGGTAGTCAACGCAAGGAACTCGCTTCGGGTTTCGGCTTGTTTCTCGAAGATGCCGGTCAACTTGCTTGTCCGTGTTTTGGTATTTGGCTTCTTCACGCCTCGCATAGCCATGCAGAGGTGTTCGGCCTCGAGGACCACCGCCACGCCAAGAGGATCAAGTTCATTCATCAGGAAGTCCGCCACCTGGTTGGTGATGCGCTCCTGGTTCTGAAAGCGGCGTGAATACGTTTCCAAGGTCCTCGCCAATTTGGATAGTCCGACGATCCGCTTGTTGGGGATGTATGCGATGTGGCCGTGTCCAAAGAATGGAGCAAGGTGGTGTTCGCATAGAGAGTAGAACGGGATGTTCGTTTGGACGATCATGTTGTCGTATCCCTCGGCATCGAAGGTGGTGCAATTCCATTCGGGGGGTGAAAGGAATTCGGTCAGGAACTTGATGTATCTCTTGGGTGTTTCTTGAAGCCCCTCCCTGTTGATGTCGTCAAATGATTGGATCACTCGTGCCATGTGGTCTTGGACATCTCGGTCAGATGTTTCCTCCCAAGGAAACTGAAGCCATTTGTCCGCAATGGTTTTGTCGGTCTGCTTGTCCCACAAAGCAACGAAAGGCTTTTGGTATTTGGCCTTCCATTTGGTTTTGGTTGATCCGGAGTCAACGAGATCATCCAGGATGAAGTCAGCATCCTCCGGCCTCGGTGCAATCATTTCAGCCGGGAGCATGTTGCAGATGATTTCGCCCCCACGAGGCACACCGTAGTAGGTTTTCCCCGGTTTGACTGTTTCGTCGAGTCGCTTGCGGATGTCCGCAAAGGTCAGTTTCAGAGTACGTTCCATAGTTTGTGATCTTGTACGGATAACCTCCATGCAGGGTTTGAGAGAATTAGTTTTTGGCAATGTCCAATGTTGTCCCAATTTGGGTCATATCCATCGAAGTGGGGCGAAACAAAGTAGTAGTCGGCCTCCATATCCGGCACGGGTATCGATTGGCCATCGTGGCGCACATACCTCAATTCATTGATGCGAGGGTGGGTGGCATCCTTCCCTGGCTTTCCATTCTTATTGAAGTTCTTTTGGACTACGTGTTCGGCCACTTTGGGTGATACGCTTACGAAGTCCAAATCCTTTGCCACCGGGAAGAGGCCCGAGGTTTCGATACACTGATAATATCCGGCCTCGTGGAAGAAGTCTACGACCTCATCTGTGATCCGGTCTGCCGGTTCGCCACCGGTCCAAACAATATTCTTGCAGGTGGTTGAGTAACTGTGGATCATCTCAAGGAGTTCCGGCAAAGTCTTGTCCGTTCCTGATGTGAATTCGGTATCGCATTTGATGCCCATTGCGAAACACGCGTTCTTGGCTTTGCAACCTTGGATGCGGATGAAGATGTTGGCCGTTCCTGTCCTTGCTCCCTCGCCTTGGAGAGAGTAGAATATTTCAGAGATTGGAAGGAGAGTAGATGACATTGGATGATTCTGTTTCAGCAATTTCAAGACACGAGATAGGTAGGCCCTCTTCGTCCAATAATTCGAACAAATGCACGGCCATATTTTCGGCAGAGGTTTGGAACGGAACCGAGATGAATGGTTCGTTGGCATCGGCAAAGAGTTCCGCAAGTGGGTCCTGCTCGAAGAGGATGAGGTAATGGTCGAATGACTTGATCACGCGCTCACATATCGAATCAATTTCCGAGAAAAGCATTGCGATGTCACCGTCCCACGATGGGAACTCGCAATGTACTTTGACTTTGTATGTATGGCCGTGGACGCGACCGCACTTCTCTCCTGCTTCCACATTCCTGTGGCCGGCGTAGAAGTGGTATTTCTTTTGGATCACCATCGTTTGGGTAGTTGTAAGAGTTTGAATATGATGTAGTACCAGGCCAATCCTCCAAGGACTTTCATTACGGTTTGAGTCCAGGTGATGCCCCAATCTAATGAATGGAACGCCACCCATTGGAACACGACCGAATCGACAAGGATGCCGGCCAAATCAGATCCGTTGACCTTTACGAAGTAGGGTTTCGAGATGAGTGCTTGATAGAGAATCCCTGCGGTCGTTTGAGCGCAAATGAAGGCCGTTGCTGACCCTATCGCAATGTGTTTGGCATCCGGGTTCAGGATGTATGTGAGAACGCCGGCAGAAGCGATGAGGAGGAACATATTGATGAATAGGTCTTTGCCCTTCCATGTTTCGTGGAAGTACGCCCTCATCACAAAGTCAAACGGAATCAGGATAAAGGCCGTCAGCACGAGGCCAGGCTTTCCAAGCCACAACACAATGAAGTTGGCCAATATCAAAGCCAACAGATAGACGCTAATCTTGAGGACCTCCATGTATGGTGTATTGTTGGTGTAGAAGCACCCCGGCCAGGATGAACTTCGAATAATATTCTCGGCGTTGGTCGTTGACTTCGCGCTTCCATTCATCCAAAACGCGCTCAACGTGAGGGATGTATTTTGTCCAATGTTCGTCCTTGATTTGGCTTTGGTGGATGTGCCACGAATCCCCCTTCTCATTCTTGTACGCAAAGTGTCCCCACCTGTTGACCTCCTGCCAATTTGTGGAATCGGCAGAGGTGCAGAAGCGTAGTTCGGACATGAGTTTGTTCGCACAAGTACCCAGGAGGTGGATGTCGATTTCGGGCTTCTTATTCTTGATGTAATTGGCAAGTGCGACCGCGTGTTTGGTCTTCTTCAACGCCCTCAATTCAGGCAAGGATAAAGCGATGTATTCAGCATGTTCGATCATCCTGTCCAAACCTTTGTGGCCGTCCTCCCAATGCCAAACATTCATGATCCTATTCGGAAGCCTATCCTTCAATCTCTGCCGGTACTTCCAAGCCTGTTTCGGGCCGAGAATCTTTTGGCAATCACACTCGACCACCGTGCCACCGAATTCGGCCTCCTGCACAAAGTCAATGATGTATTCAGTCCAATTGGCTACGAACTTCTCGTCGCGTGGCGCGGCGTGTGCGCCGAACATGAGTGAGAAGAGGCCCGAGTCCATGATTACGTGCTTGAATTTGCGTTCAAGCATCTTCACGCCTGGTATGCCCTGCTTCGCGTAGTTGACCGCTTTGATGTCGGCACGTTCTCCAATGTAGGAGAGGACCGAGAACAACGCGTATTGGAATCCCGCAACCTCATTCATCATTTGGGCGGCCATGGTTTGTTCCATCCCTGCCAAATGCACCTTGATGTTGCCCTGGCCCTTATACAACATCGATCCTGGCTCCACCGGTTTCTTCCTCCCAAACTGAAACGTAGGTTAGATCCATCGTCCTGAATTGACCCACAAGCACCCGGGCGATGCTTTCGCAGGACATAGGGCCAAATTGTGCCGGCTTGCCATAGTGCTTTTCGATCCACGTGCTGACCATATCGCGAAGGATGAAGATCTCTTTGTCCCTGTCGTCGTGTTTGACCTTGAAGCCCGCCCGGATCACAAATGTGTGCCGGTGGGGATGCTTCAAGAAGGACACTTGATCAATTGCGCCGGGCCAATTGTGGAACCCTTCAAGTGGTAACCTGATCTCAACGGTGGTTTGATCAACCATTTGCAAAGGCTTTGAGTGCATTGAAAACCGCCTGTTCCTTCGTCCCGCCAATGGCATCCAAGAAGTCGTGGACCTGGCTCAATTCATCGGCGTTGTAATCGAGTACCAGGGCCGTGCTTGGGGCTTCTTCCTTTGGGTCGTACGTGCTTTCATCCAGGTCTTCGAATACTCCATCGAGGCTCGCATCGTGCCATACGTCAAGGCCCCATTGATTGAGAAGGGCTGAATCGTGTTGGTTGGCCAGAATATCCCAATCCCATACACCGAACCCAATATTGTCCTTCACCACGAACTCGGTTTTCTCTACGTCCGTCAAACCGGTCACTCTTTGGACCTTCACCTCTTTGTGGCCGAGGTCCTGCAACGCTTTCAATCGCATGTTGCCGCCAAGCACTACATTGTTTTCATCCACGGTCAGTTCTCTCAACTCAAGCATCCAAGGAGCATCCTCAATGGATCGTTTGAGGTCACTGAATTTCTCCTCGGTTATCGTCCTGGGGTTGTCGGGGTTGGACTTGATTTTGGAGAGAGGCAGGGTAATGTTTTCAACTTTCATAGGATCGAATACGTTTGATTGCAAAGTAAGTCAACGCACAAATGAGCGTGACGTTGAGGAGGTTTGGGTGCGAATGCTCGCCGCAAGCACCGGTGAAATGAAATAGAAAGTCATCCATCGCAACTGTTTTTGTATATGGTTTCAAGTTTGGTCAAGTTCGTTTTCACGCAGGAACTGCAACGGCTCAACTTGATCCGGTTGCCGGTGGTTTGATGGAGCAAATCAATCATGACCTTCTGTTGTTCCACCTCGATGCGGACTTGCGACCTCCAGCCTTCCAAATGGACGCGATATAGATCCATTTGTGCCGCATCCATCTCTTTGGCGTATGGAAACAACTTGTTGAGTTTTTCTCGCCTTTCATCGCATCCGCAATCTTCACCCACTACCGCATGAACGAGCCTATCAATGCCCGTGGCCTTGGTTATTTTGGCGACCGTATCTCCTACGCCCTTACTCTTGGACTTCTTGCGTGATGACATTCCTTGCTCGTTTGATGGCTTTGTATAGGGTGGTTCTCGAGATGCCTGTTGCTTTTGCTAATGTATTCAGACTGTGTGATTCGTTGTAGTACACGGTCACGACCATCCGGTCAAACCATTCGACGCGATCCATAGCGTCCTCAATCGCTTCGTATTGTGCTTCCTCCTGCTTCTTTTGTTCGGCCTGGGATGAGGTCAACCAGTGCCTGATCTCCTCTGCTCCTTTGCGATGCCGCACCTCGGCCATTCGGTACTTGTAATGGAAGGGACTTGTTGAGGAGTTGTATTGATTGAGCATGATCCGGGTGGCCCAATACCTCATTTGTTTTCGGTCACAAAGTGCATCCATCTTCGCCCGGTCTGATTCCAACAAAATCAACATCACCTCTGAAAGAAGGTCCTTCCAATCAGGGCTTTTGTTGTGGGTAATCGTCCGAGAAATAGATGCGAGCGTATCGAAATTAGAAACGAGGTACTCTTCAAGCACGGTGCAAATTACAACAAAGATTCCAATTTTTTCTTGTATTCTCGGATCATGGATTCGAGTTCAGCATCCGACCACCTTCTCATCTGATTCGACGATTGAATCATCCTCTTCGCCGTTCCTTCTCCGAAATGAAAGTCCAGGTTGAGGCCGAATTGATATTGGTGGCCACCGTTGTACATGTTGCACTTCTTACATTGTGGCTTCACGTTCATCTCGTGCCACCTGGTCGAGTACTTGGATCTGCTTTGGAAGTGGCCGGCATCGACCTCTCTCCAATTTTTTAATTTGCCGCAAGTGAAGCAACGGACGTACCCGGCGTGATCCGCATCCTTGAGCCGAGTGTATTGAGAGAAAACCCGGTCGAGGCTTTTCACAATGGCCGATCGCTTTCGTTTTTTAGGCAAGGGTGATGGCCATTAGGAGCAGCACCATCACCAAAACATCATTCACTCTGATGTGTTCGTTGATGTAGTATTCGACCCCGATGTTGAGGAAGACGATGACGATGCTTGCGATGATGAGTCCGAGGGCCATATTCCGAGGGCTTGAAGTTCTTCCTTGCTTCCAAGTATAGGCTTGAAAGGTTTGTCCCCTGCCGCGGACGAAGTCCTTTTCTTCCAATGGTGGGGGTCGACAACCTTGTTGGCCTCCTCAAGTATTTTGGCCCGGTGTTCTCCTTCGTATAGCCGAAAAGCCTTGAGCAAATCTCGTGTGCGAAATGATCCATAGAGTTCCGGCAGCAACTTACCGGCCTTGAGCCATTTACACACCAACGCAATTTCCTCGCATTTAAGCGCAGGAAACTCTTCGATGAGTAGGTCGGTCGCATCCGCGATCTCCGAGGCGTTTTTGAACGTGTTATTTGCGTTCAAATCGGCAATCAGTTTGGTAAGTTCCAAGTTGACCCAGGCCCACACCACTTCCGAGTTCAATCGAAGGGCAGTCCGGATGTTGGTTCCTTCCTGAAATGCTTTGGCCGGAGTCAGGCCGCGCATCACCTCTCTACGTGTTGTCTCGGCTCCATTGATTAGCGCGAGAGTGGACGGTGTCAAGGTCGATGACACCTTTGTCGAAACCGCGTTTCTGTTTTGGTTGTTGGACGTGGATGCCTTGCCATCCTGATCCGATGGCCCGGTCAATTGATTCGAGCGCGAGTTTGAGATCTCCATTTGAGTCTTTGAATAAAGTGTTGAGTGCCTTCTGTTGGGCGGTCGTTGTTTTGTAGTTCCTCTTGTTGGCTTTCCTTTCCTGAAGCCATTCTGTCCATGCTTGTTTGAATCCATCATCCTCCCATGGGTAGGTCACCTGTTTTTCTTCACCTGTGTTGTTCACCTGGTATTGTTTGGTCGCATCCACCAAATCCAATTGGCGATTTCGCCGAATGCGTTTGGTGATTTCACCAAATCCATGTTGCGGAAGTTCCAAACCGTATAGCAATGCCCCCTCGGATGTGATGGTGTACCACTTCGTTCGGTCGAATCCCAGTTTGTTGAATGATCCTATTTCGATCGCTCCTCGCTTCTCGAGGTTACGGAGGACTCTTCGGACCTGATCCGCAGACAAGAACGGAAAGATGCCGGTGAAGGCTTTGACCGAATTGTAGGTCCAAACCTTGCCCTCGTGGATGTTGACCTTGTTGAGCGCATTCTTGTGAACCCAGAAGACGAGGTGATGGAGGACACAGGCCTCCACCACTCCGTACTTCTTGGCAGACTCTCCGTTGAAGAAGAAATCTGTTTTCATGTATTCACGTGCTTCACATTCTCGGCATGGGCCAAGACCTCGGACATGATCTCCACGTTGGTGGTGTTGCAGTCCTTCACGATCCGAGGAGCGTGTTTGAGCATTGGGTATGGGTTGCGAAGCACCCAATTGGAAACCGTGTTCTCAGTCACAGACAAGGCCTGTGCCATCTTCTTTTGTGACCCGTACAGTTGACGTACGAAGCCCTTGAAATCATGTTCCTCCATCTTATTTGGTATTGGCGACAATGAGGTCGCGTAGTTGGATCAGTTCCTTCGCCCATACTTCGAGCGATTCGACCGTGACATCTTCGCCCCGGCTGACGAGAGTTTCTCGAGCGCAATTGATAGCCCATTGTGTGCCAACGGTATCACCTTTGGATGCAGGACCGTTGTACGCGAAAGTGTGTGCCGGTGGATTCTTGGACACTTTGAATTTGGGTGTACCCTGAGGGGATGTTCCATTCTCTTCGTAGTAGACCGTATCACCAACCGCGTAGGGAGGCTTCTCACTAACTGAATTCACCTCGCCGGCAGATCCATCACCGAGGACAATTTCAAATTGATACATCGTTCCTCCGCTTCGGTTGATCCACGTGCCGTTGGCCGTGAGTTGGTCGCAAGTTGTTTGCTTCATGTGTTTTGTATTTTGAATAAAGGCCGAACCTTTGATTCGATTTTGTAGTCAATGGACTTGTCGTCCTTTTGGGTAGATGTGCCCGCCATGTAGCGGACCATCTTGGCGTAGATGCAATCAGGGTGACCAATGTATCGAACCTGGGTGATTCTCATGCCGTGGTCTTTCTGATTTGCGACGAAGGATGCGAATGCGGGAACCCAAGAGAACACGCGCTCGACATCTTCGACTTCACATACAACGCAACCTTCGAGGTCGCGGTCTTCACGTCCCCATCGATTGCTGACGGGGCCTGAAGCCTCAAAGCGGTCAACGTAGCCAGGATGGCCTGTTACTTGCTTTTTGGCTTCTTCGTCGTGGTAGCTTTCATACATATTGTCAGTTCATTCAATGCCCTCTCTAACTGTTGGAGGTTGCTACGTGCTTCAAAGCAGTACCAATGAGCAGCCTCAATCGGATCATGGTCGCGAGGGTCAAATGGATCATTCATCGTGGGAGGGGATGCACCAATTTTCAAGGTAATTGAGGGCCATACGAGCGTTGTTCACCCGTTGGGCATCATAACCTGTTTCAACGCGTCCGTCGAGGGTGTTGATGGCCTCCCAAAGGAGGTTGGTGGCGATTGTTGGATTCATTGTGAGAGGGCTTCTTGGATGATTCTTGAGGCCTCCCCCAAGTTGTCCCGGATGCCTGTTTCGCAGGTCTTGAGAACCCCATGGATCTTGACGAGGGTTTCGATGCTGTCGGCCAAGGGCTGACGCTTCGGGTTGTCGTCCCCAAGTTTGGAGAGGCGGTTGGTTTGGATCTCAATGAGTTCGCCAACGACGATGCTCGATTGATTGATAGACTTCGTTGCGGTATTGGGTGCAACGGCCAACAAGTGGCGAAGGGTTTGTGTGCGCTTGCGCTCACGAGGGGTCAATATCACTTTCATGTGAATTGGGTTTATGAATTAGGTGGGGGCGTGTCCCCCTTGATTTCGGTCAAAATATCTTCGATGGATTCTTTCCACGTCACGTGCTTCCGGATCGAGGTCGCAAGTTCATCAAGCCGTACGGAGAGGCCTTCGAGCCTGTCCAAATCCTTGACAAGTGGGTCCTCCTGCATTTCAATTTCGAGGCTCGTCTTTTGATACGAATCGCTGACGGCCTGAAACTGATCCGAAAGGAAAACACATTGATCATCGACCTCTTGGATAGCTTCCTGAAGTTTGATTCTGAATGTCATTTCTCTTTCTTTTCTCCAAGGATGTGACTCGTAAAGTTCTCCGAAAGGATGCACAGATCTCGTGAAGCCATTTCGCAGTAGAATGCCGGCTCAATATCCTTGGATTCGAGGAAGGCCCAGGCTTGATCGCAGAGATCGCCAATGGCGTAGTCGTATGAAAGGTATCGCCGCAGGTTGTTCCTTTGGTCGTGGATCGAAATCCGTGCGCCACGGAAGCAGGTGGGGCCGTGAAACTTAATCACGAAGGCCCGCAGGTGTTGATTTGTATTAGGCATCCTCTTCTTGAGTTTTGATTTCGCGCACAATAGCCTGGCCCATTTCGTACCAATTCACCTCATCAAGGAAGCATTGAGCAAGGTCGGACGCAATGCCATTTGAGGTGCGTTGCTCCTCATCCTCGAGGAGTTGTTCCATGTGTTCCTTCATGCCCTTTCCAAGTTCGTAGGCCCGTGTCCCCTCCTCCTCCTCGTCCCACATACCTACGAAGTCCTCCCAATGATCTTCTTGATCCGAGATGTAATGCGCCCAGACGTACCAGGTCGCAAAGTTCTTCCAACCGTTCATGACATCTTGGCTTTGACAGCAGCGTACGTGCGTGAGAGGACATCTTCGAGTTGTTCGCCGAACACGCTCCAGTAACGGGCGATGATCTCTTCTTGGCCTTGGTTGCCACGGTCGATGAAAACTACTTGGTAGATGTCACCTGCTTCGCGGTAGGCCTCGCAGCGAAGGTTGAAGGTCAAGGTCTGCGAGTGAACGAGGGGGTATGTGCTATTGTTTTTCATGTCGCTAATATCGGCACACCATTATTTGGTATGCAACAGTTTGTCCAAATTTAATTTCGATTCGTGGATGCTCAACGGCATTGGAACGTCAGCCGTTGGATCTCATCCTTGAGGCGAGGGTCGGTGATTCCGAACTCGCGGATGAGGGTGTTGTGGATCTCTTTCCAGTTGTAGCCTGACCGCCACATATCAACGCAAGAGAGGCGCAT